>Ga0209755_10000060_pt1 | contig 191048 bp, 153 predicted proteins | sample TergutCo191P1_FD_187301 | JGI IMG/M metagenome (GOLD analysis project Ga0209755, IMG submission 187301) | Cornitermes sp. P1 segment gut microbial communities from Petit-Saut dam, French Guiana - Co191P1 (SPAdes) (version 2) | ecosystem: Host-associated > Arthropoda: Insects > Digestive... | reverse complement strand
TACAATAAATCAGAAGATGAAATAATTGATTATTTTAAAAGACTTGAAAAAAATATATTGCCTTTATCTCCAAAATTATATTATATTCAGCAAAATAATGTTGAAAAAACTATTGAAAATATTGCAATAAAAAGAATCAGAAAACATAATGGTAAAACTTGGAGTGAAAAAGTAATTGAATTAATATCTGAAAGCCTTTACGGTAGAAAAAATAAATTAATAGGTTTTGATGGAATGATTGAATATTTTAAACGTAGACAAGAAATAGAATTAAAAGTAATAAAATCACTAGAATTAAATTGTATAATAATTGTAAACGATAGTTATGATTGGAAAGCAATTCAAAAGAAGATATATGAAGCATTAATAGCTTAAATAATATTGTATGCCCCTACTTCGTCTAATCAAGCTGGAGAAAAATTCAAAAGTTGCACCTAACAAATAAATAAGATCGAGAGGGGAACCTTCGCCTTATAAACCTTCGGTTCATAAGGCTCGGTCGAGGTTCGACAATTAATAAAAAAATGATAAAATAACACTCATATGGCAAGATATAAAGAGACCGAAAAAGGAGTAGGTTTATTTTTATCAGTAAATTTAAGCGAACAGCTGTTAACCGGAACGTTTGAATGGACGTTAAACGCAATACGTCAAAGTGTAATTGACACATATATAATGGTTATGTATTGAGATGTTGGTAAGAAAATTTAAATGTTTCCTGTTAAAGATCAGTTGACAATTAATAATATAAAATATATTGTCTGTTATTAAGAGGTATTAATGGCTATTTTTAATGAATCAAAAGATAATATTCCTATAGATTCTTTATCAATAATACTAAAAAAAGTAGAAAATTTACATCAACCGAAAGATATAATTGATTTCTATAAAGGTTTATCAAAAAAATACCAAAAAAGGATTAATATTGTTAAAGCATGTCTGGAGAGGTTTTCTAATCATTTACCTCCCGGTAATAAAGATGAATTAATTTGTTTTTTCAAGATTTTACCAAAAACAATACAAAATAACAAAGGCATTGTATGTATGTTTATAAAAAAAATATTTTCTAGATATACTGTTACTATAAAAGAAGTAGTCCCGGATATATTTTTAAATGATATTGATATTATAAAACTAATTATAATAAAAATTCACTCTAACCAAACAGTAATCTTTTATAAGATGTTACCTTTAAATATGCAGGAAAACATTGAAATCATAATGTTTTGCTTAAAAAAGTTTTATAATTATTTTGGTAATAACTCTAAATATTTTTATTCAGAAGGAATTATTTCTTTTTATAATATTATCCCTAAAAAAACTAAAGATAACATTGAAATTATCAGTCATATTGTAAATATTATTGAATCAAAATATATTATTTCTTTTTTTAAAGAATTATCAAATATATCTCAAAGTAAAAAAGAAATAGTTCAATTGTTTATTGAAAAAGATAAAGATAATATTGATATTTTTAAAGTATTACCGGAAAAAATTAAAAAAGATAAAAATATTATTAAGCAACGTAAAATGATAATGAAGAAATTAAATGATGATATAAAAAATATGATTGAAATGTCATTAAAAAAAATTTCTGATATGCCTCTTGAAGAAAAAATTAAAATTATTACAGATGAAGTAGAAAGAGAAGGATATTGGTATGACGCTTCTGAGTTAGGTTATGGTGCATGGCCTTGTTATGAAGAACCGGTTTATAAAACAAAGGAAGAATTAGTAAAAAATCGTCCTGAAAGAGTCCGCAGTTATTTGTTTAATTATAGATACCTAATACCAAAGAAAAATCGTTTAATTTTATGTAATCGATTAAAAAAGGAGGTAAATAATATATATATGGAACTTATAACCGCTTATCCGGATTTTATTGATAAATATATTAGTAAATAAAAAAGCGCATTGTGTTGAACGAAGCAGCAGAAAACCCCCAAAGTTGCACCTAACAAAGAAAAAAAGTTAGACAATTAACAAAAAAAATGTTAAAGTAACTCTATTATGGCAAAAAATAAAAAACCTCAGACTAAAGTCTGGAAAAGGACAAGGTTTGTTTTTAACAGTAAATTTAAGCGAACAGCTGTTAACCGGCTTGTTGAGCCTGATTACAACAGCGTAAAAGTTGTTTTTAAATCCTGAAAAGTGTTACTGATGTTATGCTACATAATCGTGAACGATGTCTTGAGGTTGTACCTTACCCAGAGTTAATTATAGCCCTATACCATCCATGACATGGGAAGTTTAAGGTTTAATTGAATATAGAATACTTGTAAATTATAATAAAATATGTTAAGAATAGGTTTATTGGAGGAATTTAATGAAAAAGTTGTTTATTGTTTTAATTGTTTTCATTTTAACGGCATGGGTTGTCTCTGCTCAAGAATTGGCTCTTGACGAGGCAATTGAACGTGCCGCAAGGGATATAGAGGCAGAAATGCCCCAAAGGGCTTAATTGCTAATGTTAAACATATCGTCTCCTTCTGAGGATTTTTCCCGTTATGTTTACGCTGATTTTTCATTTTATCCCAGATGGTATCTTGGTCTAGGTTATGCGTTTTAAAGTTAAGAATAAAATCTAAAAAATATTTTAAATGTAATGGACGTTAAGAAAACAATGATTTTTCAAAAAATGGTAGTCAAAAATTGAATTAAATGGTATGATAATGTAATTGGTATTATGAATGGAAGTATTTTGGAGAGGTGACTTATGAGGTATAGTTTTTTAATATTTTCTGTTTTTGCATTTTTGATTTTAACTTCTTGTGTCTCGTTTCAGGATAGAACTTTATCTCAAGAAGAAAAGAAATCTGTAAGTATAATTGGTAATGTTGATGTAACGTTTGCTTCGTATCAATTTTTTCATATTATTCGCCAAGATAATATTTCCAAAAAAGCGTATACTAAATTATTGGAAAAAGCCAGGCAATTATATCCGCAATATAATAATATTGATGTAGTAAATATAAGCGCCAATGGTACTTTTAATGGGCTTTCATTGTTAATTCCATTAATGTTAAGCAGTTATCTTGTTTCAAATTGGCAAACAGTACACGCCTCTGGTGTTGTAATTGCCACAGATGGAAATGTAACTATAAACAATAGAATTGAAATGCCTGCAATTGCAAATCAAAATAGCGGAATAGAACAAGCGCTGAATAACGCCGCCAAATTAATAATGAACTCATTGAATAGAAATTCTAAATTGGCTATTGTTAATGTTTCCTCAAATGATAGGGATTTTTCTGAATATGTTGCAAATGAACTTGAGTATATATTGGTTAATAGTCGTTTCACAGTTGTGGATCGTAGTGAATTAAATAGAATACGAATCGAACAAAATTTTCAATTAAGCGGAGAAGTTGATGATAGTACAATTGTTTCTATTGGAAAATTTGCAGGGGCTGATATGGTAATCACTGGTTCAATAACTGGAACTGGTGAGACAAGAAGATTACGTTTACGTGTGTTGAATACTGAAACAGCACAGGTTATGGCAGTTGCATCAGAAAGGTTTTAATAATATTATACTAAGAAGTTTTTTCTAACGCCTAACGAAGTTAAAGAAAAACCACAAAGTTGCACCTAACAAATAAAAAAGATCGAGAATGGGAACCTTCGCCTTATAAACCTTCGGTTCATAAGACTCGGTTGAGGTTCGACAATTAACAAAAAAAATTTTAAAATAACTCTCATATGGCAAAATATTAAGAGACCTCAGGCTAAAGTCTGGGAAAGGACAAGGTTTGTTTTTAACAGTAAATTTAAGCTAACAGCTGTTAACCGGAACGTTTGAATGGACGTTAAACCATGCTCTGTACAACATTTTACAGCGAAAGTAACCGCTTGCTTAGAAAACTTCTTCATGTAATAATAATTGTATGAAAAAAATAACAATTTTTGTTTTATTCTTTATTATGTGTTTTTATTTTGGCTGTGCCAATAAAAATAGCAGTATTCCGGAACTTATTAGTGCAGATCTATATACCGCGCAAGGGCAAATACGTCCGAATAATTCAGGCAGCATTATAAGAGATTATGTGAATGATGCAGCTATAAAAGCCGCTTTCACTCTTGATTACCGTCCTTTAAAAGCAGAGCCGATAAACGAATCTGAAACTTTAAGTGCAGCAGACCTTGCAGGAGGGACAACAAGTTCAGGGCAAGGAGCTGTTGTCGGCGGCGGTTTGCGCAGATTATCAAATTATAAAACTGTCTATTTTGATCCGGCAAAAGAAAGCGCAAAGATGCAGGAAATTTTAGCCGCGCAAGAAGCGGGAAAGCAAGGGCGTTTAGTAACTTCAAATAACGAGCCTCTTACTGTGATTGATTGGGGACCGCGCGGTAATTATTCTTCCGCAATACAGCGCCCTTCTGTCTATGTTATTTTTTCTCAGCCGATGATTGCACTTGCAAGTTTAGGCGAGCCAAGTGATGTTTCTCCAATCGTAAAGATTAATCCTCCAATCAAGGGGAAGTTCCGATGGTATGGGACAAATTTTTTAAGCTTCGAAGGAGAAGAACCTTGTCAAAGTCAGCAGGTTTACACAATTACAGTTGCAGATAACGCTGTTTCACTGAGCGGGGACAGAATCACAGGGGATAAAGTTTTTTCTTTTGTTACGGAAACTCTTCGTATAAGCAGGGTAACTCCGGGCGAAGAATTCAGAATAAAAAATAATTTCCGTTTTGATAATAATAATGTGCCTCCTGAAGCCGCAAAAGAAATAAGTTTAATTTTTAATTATCCTGTTCAGGCTGCCGATATGAATCAGTATTTAGAAATTAATGCAAACGGTGTTAATAAAAGATTTACTTTAAGACAGGCTGATGAATACAAACTTATTGCAAATGTGCAGGATGCGATTGAATTTGAATCGCAGGTAAATATTATTTTAAAAAGCGGAGCAAGGTCTCGCGGCGGCAGCAGAGGAACAGAGTCAGATCGTACTTTTAGTTTTAAAACTCCTGCCGCTTTTACTGTTCTTGAACACAACAGAAGATCGGGTTACGGAAGATATAATAATATTGTCGAAATATATTTTTCTCATAATTTAAACGAAAGCACTGCATTAGGTGCATTCAGAACAGAACCTCCCATGCAGATTGAAAGTAAAAATATAGAAGTATATTCAAATGTGCTAAGGCTTTCTAATTTTCCTGTAAGTTACAGGGATCGTTTTCAATTAATAATAGAAAATAAAATTGAAGATGTTTACGGCAGAAAATTAAACGCTTCTTATTATTTCGATATTGTTATGCCAAATGAGCCGCCGCCAAGAGGGGAAGTGCGCTTTTTAGATTACAGAAACAATGTTATGCTGGAAGCGCAGTTTCCGCCGCGTTATCTTTTTGAATATTATAATATAACAAGAAATTCTTTTTATAAATTAACTAAAGACGGCAATCCTTTTATAACAGGTGAATATAATAAAAATGTACGTAATAAAGATGCACAAACTTTTTATTTGCTTCCCGGAGACACAAATGCAAAATATTTTGAGCAGATTGATTTATCTCCGTTTTTAAATAATCAAGGGAAAGGTTTTGTATTTTTCTCCAGTAATATTGAATTATTAACAAGTCAAAGGATAAATGATAATATATTCCAAACAGGGACAAGAGATACAGAAAATAATTGCAGCATTCAGGTTACTGACCTTGGTATTACGGTACGTTATGCGTTTAATAAAGCTGTAGCGCTTGTCACAAATCTTTCTACAGGAAAACCGGTAGAAGGCGCAGTTGTAAAATTACTTCCTAATGAAGCTGTTAATCATGAATATGATTTATCATCAATAGGAAGTTATGCGCAAGCTGTAACCAATAAAGAAGGTCTTGCTGTTCTAAATATGAACGCATCAATTTTAAGAAATAATACTACATACGGAAATTATCCAAGACCTCCGTATGTAATAGCGGAAAAAGACGGCGATAAAGCTGTCTTCATTCCTAATTCGCATAATATGTGGCGTTCAGGTGTTTGGTCGGACAGCCCTCATCGTGCTGAAGAAATAATTCCACTTGCGTTTGTTTTTTCAGATCGCGGTCTTTATAAACCGGGAGAAACTTTGAAGTTTCGTGGCGTTGACCGATCAAGAGTGCTTGGTATGTATACGATCTACAACGGCGATTATGAAATTACATTGGAAGAAAATTCATACAGACCTGCAAAAATTGTTACGCTTAACGGAAAGACAACTTCTTCAGGAAGTTTTTACGGTCAAATAACCTTACCTGAAGATATAGTGCCGGGCTCTTATATGCTTGTTTACAGACGTGCTGTTGGTATGGATGAGATTGATGAAATTGTCGCCAGTGTTCCCGTAACGGTTGCGTTTTTTGAACGTCTTAAATTTCAAGCTGCAATTTCTTCACCGGCTGAAACTGTTATATTAGGTGACGATATTGATTTAACATTGAAGGCAAGTTATCTTTCAGGCGGAAGCCTTGCAGGCGCGTCATGGGAAGCTGCATGGTATGAAGAGATGTCTGTTTTCCGTCCGTCTAACAGAGAAACAAGAGGTTTTGTTTTCGGTCCGCGCCGTGTATGGGACAGTATGCGTCATGTCGGTAATGAAAACGGAGTGTTAAGTTCTCAGGGAAGTTCATCGCTTAGCAGAAAAACAGGAGGCAGTAAGGTTGAAGGCGCGCCGTATATTTATCAGGCGGAAGCGAGAGTTACAGATATCAGCAATCAAATGATTACCGCATACCGTTCTGTGCTGGCGCATCCTGCAAAATTTTATATCGGTTTAAGCAAAAACAGGGGAGGCTTTGTCCGTTCAGGCGAAGAATTTTCTTGCAATTTTATTACAGTCAATCCGTTAGGTGAAAAGACTTCAGGCAACAGTCTTTTTCTGCAAACAGGTGAAGGCGCAGGGCAATTAAAAGTTGAACTTATACGCGAAGATTGGCGGCGTGTTCAGCAGCGCGGCGTGAACGGTTATATAAATGATGAATATACCTTGCATCAAGTTACAGACAGTGTTCAAATGATAAATATTCCAAATACAGCTGCAGGCGTAATAAAAGTGAAACCGTCATCCGCAGGCTCTCATGTTTTGCGTGTTTCTTCCAAAGACAGGGAAGGAAGAATCGCTCTTACAGAAATGTTTTTTTATGTAACAGGTTCAGGCGGTTATTGGAACATGGATAATCCTACAGAATTGCGTCTTGTTCCTGATCAGGATATGTACGAACCGGGCGATACTGCAAAAGTTTTATTGCAAAGTTCTCTTCCGCAAGGATCATATCTTATTACTGTAGAAAGAGACGGAATATTCACAGAAGAAGTGCGACACTTTACAGAATCTGTTTCTGTAATTGATATACCGATTGCACGTAACTATGTTCCTGTTGTTTATGTTGCAGTCTCTTCATATTCTGTACGCTCCGGTACTCCGACTCATGAATACGGAAATCCTGATTTAGATAAACCAAAAGGATATTTCGGCGTAACACGTCTTAATGTAAATCCGCGAACAAAAGCGTTTTCTGTCAATGTTCAAACCGATAAAAAAACTTATCGTCCCGGCGAAGAAGTGACGATGACATTAACCGCGACAAGAGACGGAAGACCTCTTCCCGATGCAGAACTTTCTTTAATGGCTGTTGACAGGGGAGTGCTTGACCTTATCAATTACCGTGTACCAGATCCTATAGAACATTTTTATTCCGATTACCGTTTCCCTCTTTTTACATGGGGAGGCGATTCCCGCTCTATGCTGATGGATCCTGTTACTTATAATATATCAAACAGAATGGGAGGGGATACAGGGGATAATAAAATAGAAGAGAGAAAAGATTTTAATCCGACCGCTGTTTTTGAACCTATGCTTGTTACAGATGCAAACGGAAAAGTTACGTGCAAATTTAAACTTCCTGACAACCTTACAACATACCGCATAACAGTATTCGGTGTTCGCGGAGATCTTTTTGCTCTTAAAGAAAGTGAAATTGCAGCCCAAAACAGAATTAATGTAAGAGAAGTCCTCCCTCGCCGCTTGCGGACAAGGGATACGGCAGAAGCAGGGGTGTTAATCACAAATCTTGATTCAACCTCTCATACGGTGACGGTAAGGCTTGATATAGGCGGTCCTTTGGCAAACGATGAATCAAGCGGATTATCAAAAGCGGCAGGGCAGTCTTTTGTTGACGGCGAGTCACAGCGGCGCGTAACAGTAAGAAGCGGAGAAAACGCTGTTGTCTATTTTGATGTTGCCGCTGTCAAACAGGGTGTTGTTACTTTAAACTTTACAATTAATTCTGATATTTTAAATGAAAGATTAGTCCGTGAAATGATAATCGAGCATCCGCTGATCATGGAAACAGTAACAACAACAGGAACGGTGTCAGGCGATTCTGAAAGCGAAGGTTTTGTGATACCGTCATTTGCAGATAACGGCGTAGGAAGCCTGAGTCTGACGTTAGACGCAACACGCTTGAGTTTGTTGGATTCTGCCATTAATTATCTTTTCCGCTATCCGTACGGGTGTCTTGAACAAAGAAGTTCTGCGATCATGCCTCTTGTAGTTTTCGGCGAATATCTTGATGCTTTAAGCCTAAAGAGCGAAGTTGCAAATCCAAAACGTGTTGCAGAAAATGAAATAAGATCATGGGCAAATATCCAGCTTTCAAACGGCGGTTTCCCTTATTGGCCCACAGGCACAACAGCGGATTTTTACGTTTCATTAAGAATTGCCCATATAGTTGCTGTTGCAAAATCCAAAGGGATGGACATTCCGTCTTCGTTTAACATTCCTTCTCTTGCAGAATATTTAAACCGCGAATATCAAGCCATACAAAGATGGAGAACTGACTCTTATGATTATGTTTATCAATCATATTTACAATCATATATGCTTTATGTAATGTCTCTTCTGGGAGAAAGAGTTGATCCTTCCCGCTTAGCAGAAATTTTAAGCCGCGAGAATGTTGATCCGTCTGTTCTTGCATTTGCCGGAATGACATACAGTGCAATAGGTAGAGAAGCAGAGGCGGCAAATACAGCGCAGCGTCTGCGTAATCTTGTCCGCATGACGGCAAGGGGAGCAGAACTTACAGACCCGCTGGAAAAAAACCGTTTTAGTTATTACGGCGGAAATGTTGAACAGACAGCTCTTACCTTACAGTTTTTTGCAGATCAATTTACAGGAGATGATATAAATACAAGACTTCTTTATTCATTGCTGGAAATTCAAAGAGCATCATCAGGAGCGGGTTTTTGGCAAAACACTGCTGTTACAGTACGTGTTCTTTCGGCAGTGGAAGCATTAATAAAAGCAGAAAATCTTACAAGTATTAACGTGAACGGAACAGTCAAGTTAGGTGCAACAGAACTGCTTAGAGGAACATTTAAAGGTTTGGGTGCAAAACCTGTCACAAATGTTTTGGATTTTTCTAATCCGGCTCTTTCCAATTTACAAAAAGATCAGATGAATCAGATAAACTTTACACGTAACGGAACAGGAAATATTTATTATACAGCGTCCTTGCGTTATGCCGTCCCGTCAGAATTGCAATCTTTCCGTGATGAAGGGTTGGGAATATTCCTTTCCATACACGACATAAACACAGATGAAGAGATAAAAAGCACAGCTTTAAAGAGCGCAAAGACATACCGCGCAAGAGTGCGTGTGTCGTCTAACAGAGACCGCACTTATGTTGCTCTTCGAGTGCCTGTCCCTTCCGGTTCTGAAATTCTTGACATGGCATTTGTAACCACAGCCTCCTATGCAGATACAAGCGGCAATGAAAATGAAATAATAAGAGGTTCATGGCTCAGCCATCAAACAATTATGGATAACGAGATTCAATATTTCTGGGATTATTTTAATAAAGGAGAGTCAACTGTAACCTTCCTTTTCCGCACATCAAGAAGGGGAGTGTATCCGACACCTCCTGTTCAAGCTGAATGTATGTATGAACCGGAAATTTTCGGCAGAACAAAAGGATTGATGTATACGATAGAATAAGTATATAAACTTCTTAGAAATAAATGAAGATTAATCGTAAGCTATTATATGTTCTCGTAACAATATTAACAGTAATGATTTTATTTTGGATATTTCTTAGATTTTCTCCGTATCCGCAATTACGTCAATTCATCTCGCGCCCTTACAGTGTCCGCTATTATGACCGTTATGGGATGTTATTGCAGATAACGCCTCTTGCTGACGGGCTTCGCAGGGAAAGGCAAGAAGAAATTCCTCAGCATATAAAAGATGTTTTTGTTTTTGCAGAAGATAAGCGTTTTTATCAGCATTTCGGCGTGGATGTTTTTTCTGTGTTACGCGCTTTTTCTCAGAATGTTTCAAATAAAAGAAGGGTTAGCGGAGCGTCTACCATTACCATGCAGCTTTCCCGCATAATTTCAGATAACGCGATAAAGCAAAGTAATCCGGCGAGGTTACAGAGCATGCGGCAGAAAATCGGCGAGGCTTTTAACGCTTTGCGTTTGGAAACAAGGCTTTCCAAAAACGAAATACTTGAACTTTACATTAATTCACTTCCTTTTGGTTTTAGTGCAGAAGGGGTAACATCTGCGGCGCGGACTTTTTTTGCAAGCGAGTTATCAATGCTGTCTCCCGCTCAGCTTTTTTGTTTGGCGGTAATTCCGCGCCGCCCGAATCTTTATAATCCTCTTGAAAATCCTGAAGTTTGCAAAACTACAGCGTCTTTATTGCATAAAAGATTTGCAGATAACAAAAAATTATCCCGTAAATGGCAATTGCTTGCAAAAGCAAATGAAATGGATTTTCAATATGCTGTTTCATCTGCAAGGCGTTTTCAGTATCCGTTTGAGATGCCTCATTTTATAAGGTATATAAACTCTCAATTGAATTTTTCAAAAAATCAGCCTTGCGAATTTTATCTTTCTGCCGATCTTGCATTGCAGAAATTTATTCAAAATAAAATTTCCGGAAATACCGCAATGTATTATTCATCGCGTTTAACAAACGGTTCTGCAATAGTAATTGATAATGATACAGGTGAAATTCTTGCATGGGTTGGAAGCGCAGATTTTTTTAATACAGAAGCGGCAGGGCAGATAGACGGAGTGCTGACGCTTAATCAGCCCGGAAGCAGTATGAAACCTTTTCTTTATGCAATGGCTTTGGAAAAAGGTTTTTACCCGACAGATGTTCTCGCCGATATACCGATGACCTTCGGCGAAAGTGAAATTTACATTCCGCAGAATTTTAATAATCGTTTTAACGGTCCTATGCTTTTTCGTTCCGCTCTTGCATCAAGCCTTAATATTCCGGCAGTGTATCTCCTCTACAGGTTAAGCGTAAGAAATTATACAGAGCAGCTTTTAAAATTAAAATTTGATTCTATCGAACACACTGCGGAAGATGCCGGCTTAGGTTTGGCATTGGGAAACGCACCTGTCAGTCTTTTGGAATTGGTAAGAGCATTCAGCGTGTTTCCCCGTGACGGTTATTTTTTGCCTCTTGTATGGAAAGCGCAAACTCCGTTTGAACAGAATAATAAACAGCGAACAGCAAACAGCGAACAGATTTTTTCTTCCGATACATCAAGGCTGATTTGTTCTTTTCTTTCTGATTCAAGCGCTCGTGTTCTTGCTTTTGGAGCTGGCAGAAACTTCAGAACTTCTTTTCCCGCTATTTTTAAAACGGGAACAGCAAATCAATATCAAAGTATAGTTGCGTTAGGTGCAACTATGAAATACAGCGCAGGTGTATGGATGGGAAACTTTACAGGGGAAACAGTGTTGGATAAAACAGGAAGTTCAATTCCGGCTTCTATAGTCCGCGATACATTAAATGCTCTTCACGAAGCAGATCGCAATTTAATACGAAATTTTCCTGTACCTGAAAACTGGCGGGTAAACAGGATTTGCGGTCTTTCTGGAATGTCACCCTCAGAAGCGTGTCTTTCCGTTATAAATGAATATGTTAACCCTGAACAGGAAAGAAAAATTTGCACATGGCATTATCTTGTAAACGGCAGAAGCGAAACTGTCTATCCTGCAGAATATCAGAGCTGGTTCAATTCTTCCGTAAGACAAGGCTCTGTTGATTACGCTTCCCGCTCACTGGAAATAATAAATCCGCGCGATGGTTTTGTGTATTTATCAAATAATAATAACGGCATGGAAGAAATACCTGCAGAGGTTATAGGCGGCGAAGAAAATATATTGCGCATAACATACAACGGCAGCACTTTTAATATAAGCCGCCCCTTTGTATTTTTCCTTCCGCGAAAACAAGGGCAAAATATTTTGCATGTACGGAATGGAAACGAAGAAGAGATGATAACATTCACTATTGAATAAATCAATAATTAATCGCAGAATTACACAGAGAGATCATTATAATTTAAAAATGAATATTTTACATATTGCCTAAATAAATAACATATGTTATTATACCTGCATGAGAAATATTAAATTTACAATTTTTACATTGATAGGAGTGTTATTTATTTTGAGTGCAGTGGAAACAGCGGATGCCCAAAGTTTGGGCGACGGGCTTTTTGCGCGGATTACAACCAACAGGGGAGAAATAATCGTGCGTCTTGAATATCAGAAAACGCCCCTGACAGTTTGTAATTTTATCGCTCTTGCAGAGGGTAATATGGCAAATCACCGCGGCAGGCGTTATTATGACGGGTTAACTTTTCATAGGGTTATTTCCGTAGCAAACGGCGATAGGTCAGATTTTATGATTCAAGGCGGCTGTCCTCAAGGAAACGGCATGGGCGGTCCCGGTTATCGTTTTCCAGATGAATTCGATCCTACATTAAGACATAACAGACCGGGTGTTTTATCTATGGCAAATGCAGGCGCAGGAACTAACGGCAGCCAATTTTTTATCACCATTGTTCCGACTCCGCATTTAGATAATAAGCACACTGTTTTCGGTTATGTAATTCAAGGGCAAAATATTGTAAACACAACAAGACAGGGAGACATCATCCAGTCAATTACGATTATCCGAAACGGAACTGCGGCAAATGCTTTCAAAGCAGATCAGGAAAATTTTGACAGATTGCTTGGGCAGGCAGGTTCTGCAGGTGAAAGAAGATTGCAGGAGCAGCGTCAGGCTAATATCGCAAAAATTAATGCAGACTATCCTAATACACAGCAAACCGCATCCGGTATTCGTTACATAATTCAAAAGGAAGGAACCGGCGGAAAACCGGCAAGAGGAAGGACGGTAAGCGTTCATTATACAGGCAGATTGCTTGATGGAACTGTTTTTGACAATTCAATTTTACGCGGCAGACCCATTGAGTTTCAGGCAGGACAGGGAAGAGTTATTCAAGGATGGGATGAAATGGTTTTAGATATGAGGATGGGAGAAAAACGCCTTGTGATTATTCCGCCTGAACTTGCATACGGAGACAGAGGCGCAGGAGACAGAGGAGCGGAAGTGATTCCCCCAAACAGTTTTTTAATTTTTGAAATGGAATTAATCGGTATAAGATAATAAGAAGATTATATGGATAGTGATAATAAAGCACCTGAATCAGAAAGTACAGCCGGAAAAAAAATATTTTTTCTCTATCCGACTGCGTCTGTTCAGAATCAAATTATTACCGAATTAATCCAGAATGAATTCGAAGCATATGTAGCAAAAGATCATTCCCGTCTTTCATACGCATTAAAAAATTATTCAGACTCAATTATCTATATAAATATTGATGATAAAATGCCTCCTCCGGAATGGGAAAAATGGATTGGAGGTATTTTAACAGTCTGTCCGAATTTAAAAATCGGTATTTTTTCTAATAATAATGAAGATGAGTTCCGCGAAAAATTTATTCAGCAAAATCATGTAACATGCGGTTACATTTTTCAAAAAGTTGATATGACCAAAGCTGTTTCCGTTGTTCTGGATAAAATGAACGAGATGAATGTTAAAGGACGGCGTAAATATTTGCGCGCTTCAACAGAACGCGAAGCAAATGCGACTATCAATATTCCTTACGGCGGTGATTTTCTTCATGGCATGATTAAAGATATAAGCACAGTAGGTTTTTCCTGTGTTTTTGATCAAGTGCCGACTCTGCCTAAAAACTCTCTTATAAAAGGTATTCAATTAAAATTACAAACTAATCTTTTAAATGTAGAAGCGGTTGTTTACGGTTCACGCGATGATAACGAACAAAAAATATTTGTAATGCTGTTTACTCAGCGTGTAGACACTGATGTCCGCAGCAGAATCAAAAAGTACATACAAGGAAATATCCAAAGCAAAATGGACGTTGAAATAAATTAAAAAAAATTATTTTGCATCTGAAGACATTCCAATTTGCGAATAACGCTCCAAAAACTTTTTTAGCCTGTCACTGGAAGGATTGTCAAGAAGTTCAGGAGAACCGTATTCAATTATTACACCATCATCAATGAAAAGGATAGTATCTGCTACTTGACGGGCAAAATGCATCTCGTGCGTTACAATGATCATTGTTGTGTTTTTTTCTGCAAGGCTGCGGATTACTTTTAATACTTCTCCTGTCAATTCAGGATCGAGAGCGGAAGTCGGCTCATCAAAGCACAGAATGTCAGGTTTTAACGCTAAAGCCCTTGCGATAGCGACACGCTGCTGCTGCCCCCCCGATAATTGATGCGGATAAGAATCTCGTTTGGATGTTAAACCGATCTGTTCGAGTAACGCCATTCCTTCGCGGTGAATTTCTTCTATTATGTTTTTCTTATTCTTTTTGTAATCCGGTAATTTTTTTGCCGCCAATTCTCTTGCAAGCACTACATTCTGAAACGCTGTGTATTGAGGGAATAAATTAAAAGATTGAAAAACCATTCCGAAATGCAGGCGTTTTTGGCGGAGGATAGACCTTGCATAATGCTGATGATCTTCGCTGTCAATCAGTGTTTCTCCCCGTACAATGATGCAGCCCTTATCAAGTTTTTCCAAAAAATTTAAACAGCGCAAGAGAGTGGTTTTACCGCTGCCTGAAGCGCCGATTATGGCAAGCACTTCACCTTCATTAAGAGTGAAATTAATGTTATTCAAAACTTCTGTTGTTCCGAATTTTTTTGAAATGTTTTTTACTTCAAGAATCACCATATACTTACGCCCTAAAATAATTTAATTTCTTTTCAAAATAACCAAACAACAAAGTCATAATTCCGACAAACAATAAATAAAAAACTCCTGTATAAAACAGGGGCCAGATAAAACCTCTTGCCGCCATAAATTCCGCTTCTCTGATAATTTCTACCACCATTACAACACGCGCAAGGGCTGTATCTTTTACCAAAGTGATAATCTCGTTTGCAGAAGGCGGGATAATACGTTTAATTACCTGTAAAAGTATTACGCGAAAGAAAATTTGCGTTTTTGTCATGCCAAGCACTTGCCCCGCTTCGTATTGGCTGCGTGAAATACTTTCGATCCCTCCGCGGTAAATCTCGCTGAAATAGCAGGCGTAATTAATTGTAAAAGCGATGATAGCCGCATTAAATCTTGTTGATATCGGTGTGCCGAAGATAAGACCGGGTACATAAAAAATTATTATAACCTGTAACATCAAAGGAGTGCCGCGTACTATCCACACAATTATTTTTACAAAAACGCGAAGAGGTGTAAATTTTGACATTGAACCGAATGAAAGCAATAAGCCTAAAGGAAGCGAGAAAAGAAGCGTTAAAGAAAATAACAAAAGTGTTGTACGAAAGCCGCTCCATAAAACAAACGTAACATTTAAAAAACTCAAATAATTTTCCTAAAAATTAAAATAACCGCTGTGTTTGCAAAGTTATAGCACCTAACACAGCGGTTAAAAATTATCTTCCGAAACCGGTATCTACATAAAGTCTTTCGTCAACACCGTATTTGCGCGCTATGCGAAACAGTGTGCCGTCATCATAAAGTTCTTTCATTGCTGTATTAACCTTGTTTCTTAAATCATCACCTTTTCTGAAACCGATAGCGTAAACTTCTGCTCCAAGATCAATATTTGCAATTGTTAAATCGGTATAATCTCCTGAGCCTGTTATCTGCTGCGCTAAAATTACGTCAATTACAGCTCCGTCTACTGCGCCGGATTTAACTTCCATAAAGGTGTTTATTTGTGCAGGCACACCTATAATTTTTCCGCTGTCTCCTGTTAATTCCTTTGCCTTTGTTTCTCCTGCAGACCCTGCTTCGGCAGCCAAAGTTTTTCCCGCTAAAGAAATAAGCGATCCGAATTCTGAAGCTCTTTCAGATTTGATAACGATGCACTGTGTGTTAAGCATGTAACTGTAACTCATGTCGCATAAATTGATTCGCGGTATACCGTTTTCAGATGCAGTAGCGGTAAATCCGTTCCATATTGCATCAATCGATTTTGATTCAAGTTCAATAAATTTATTACTCCAATCAATAAGCTGGAATACAGCTTTAAGCCCGAGTTTCTCCGCCACTGCCTGAGCGAATTCGGTATCAAAGCCGGTCCAGTTTCCGCTTGCATCCCGGTAGTTCATCGGTTCATATTCCGTAACACCGCATACGAGTTTTCCTTCACTCTTGCTGCATGATGTAAAAACCATGCCAAACAACAGGAAAACCGCTATAACAAGATAAATTACCTTTTTCATAATACTTATCTCCTTTTTAATAAAAGTTTTAACCCTAGTAATCATATCAAATAAATAAAGCAGGTACAAGTTGCTTCTCATAAAATGTTATCTGCTATATAATAAAAATATGTTACCAAAATTGATTAAACACATATTAAAAGAGTCTCCTATTTCTCAGGAAATAGAAATTTCAGGTTGGGTCAGGACAAAGAGGGATATGAAAAATCTCGTCTTTGTAGAAGTAAATGACGGCTCTTGCTTTGCAAGTATTCAATGCACATTTGATCGCGGCGCGGGTTTGGATGCGCAAGTTGAAGAAGCAATCGCATCTCTTTCTACAGGCGCGTCTGTAAAAATTAAAGGCGCTCTTGTTCCTTCCCCCGCTTCTGGTCAGGCGGTAGAAGTTGCGGCAGTTTCGCTTGCGATACTGGGTTCGGCTCCTGCAGAAAACACAGATAATATACAAGCTTATCCGCTTCAGAAAAAACGGCACTCTATGGAGTTTCTCCGCGAGATTGCACACCTTAGAGCGCGGACAAATACTTTCGGCGCAGTTGCTCGTCTTAGAAGCCGCATGGCTTTTGCAATTCACCGGTATTTTCAAGAGAGGGATTTTCATTATCTTCACACGCCGATCATCACAGCGGGAGATTGCGAAGGCGCAGGAGCGATGTTTCAAGTGACAACACTCGATCCTAAAATAATTGCAAAAGATGCGGCAGCAGGCGGTGTTGATTATACGAAAGATTTTTTCGGGAAGCAAACTTTTTTAACAGTTTCAGGTCAGCTGGAAGCCGAAACTTATGCGACAGCGCTTTCTCGCGTTTATACATTCGGACCGACATTCAGAGCGGAAAATTCCAACACAGTGCGCCATCTTGCAGAGTTCTGGATGGTAGAACCTGAGGTTGCATTTGCTCAGCTCGAAGATGATATGGCGTTAGCTGAAGATTTTATCAAATATATTTTAAATTGCGCTTTGGAAGAATGTGCGGACGAGTTAGCTTTTTTTGACGCTCATGTAGAAAAAGGTATAATCGAAAATCTTAAACAGGTAGTAAACGCAAAATTTGCACATATCACTTATACCGAAGCTGTTAAAGAACTTGAAAAAGCGGTCTCAGCAAAAAAAGGTCTTTTTGAATTTGAGCCGAAATGGGGAAGCGATTTGCAAAGCGAGCATGAAAAATATTTAACTGAAAAAGTTGCAGGAGGTCCTGTAATTGTTACAGATTACCCGAAAGAAATAAAAGCGTTTTACATGAAATTAAACGATGATAATAAAACAGTACGCGCTATGGATGTGTTAGTCCCAAGGTTAGGTGAAATTATAGGCGGCTCTCAGAGAGAGGATGATTTTAATAAATTATGCAAGCGCATAAAAGAAATGGGAATGAAAACGGAAGATTATTCATGGTATCTTGACCTTCGCCGGTACGGAAGCGTCCCTCACGCAGGATTCGGTCTTGGTTTTGAAAGGCTAATTCAATATGTATCGGGCATGGCGAATATCAGGGATGTTATCCCTTTCCCAAGAGCGGTTGGGCAGGCGGAGTTTTAATAAATAAAAAAAGAAAAATAAAAAATATAATTCATAAAGGTATTAGACATGAAAAAGATTTTTTTAATTTGTTTGTTTTTTTTCTCGGCATTTTTTTTGTTTTCTCAGTATTTTCATACACCGTCTTTGCTTACGCCTTACTATGAAGCCGCTCTTGAGACGCTGGAACTCGATTCGCGCTCTGTTGTTTTAATTGATGCATCAACTGCGACTTTGCTTTTTGCAAAAAATGCCGACGAAGAAATTCCTCCGGCATCACTGACAAAATTGATGACGATGAATATTGCAATGAATGAGGTAAAAGCGGGAAGAGCTTCTTATGATGAGGTTGTAAAACTTACAGAAGACAGCTGGTCATTAAGGCAGCCTCCTCGTTCCAGTTTGATGTTTCTTGAGCCAGAGCAAACTGTTACGTTACGCGAAGTATTATTAGGGCTTGCAGTTCCTTCAGGTAACGATGCAGCTGTTGCTATTGCCCTGCGTTTTGCTCCGTCCATGAATGATTTTGCACAAATGATGACAAAAGAAGCGCGGAATATGGGGCTTAAAGTTACGCGCTTTGTTGAATCTTCCGGTTATTCCGAGCAAAATATAATAACTGCAAATGAGTTTGCTTTTTTTTGTTATCAATATGTACGATTGCATCCTGATAGCATGAAAGATTTTCATTCTGTAAAAGAATTTTCTTATCCATTGGGAAAAAATGAGTCCGGAAGATTCCGTAATTATCCGCGCACAATTACGCAAGTTAACCGTAATAATCTGCTCTATAATTATGAAGGAGTTGACGGATTAAAAACCGGCTACATTAATGAATCTGGATATAATCTTGCACTTACTGCAATTCAAAATCAAAATCGTTTTATTGCTGTAATACTCGGAGCATCTTCTGAACGCACAAGGCAAGATGACGGAAGAATTCTTTTAAATTGGGCGTTTGAAAATTTTAAAACTGTCCGCCCTCTCATCAGTCATATTGAACAAGCCCGTCTTTGGAAAGGAAAAGAAAATAATGTGCAATTAAAACTTGCAGGAGAAGCTGATTTTACCTCTCCTTTAAACCGTTCTAATAATTTATTTTTTCATAATGAGATAAACGATCCTTTGATCGCTCCGTTATCTGAAAATCATCAGGTTGGTTTTCTTGTCATTTCTGATGAAGAAGGAGAAGTGAGCCGTGTGCCTCTTTTAACTGTAAAAAATTATGAGAAAGGCAATTTCTTCAAAAGAATTTGGCATTCGATTTTACTTTTATTTAAAAGATAAGGTTATGATGACAAAGAAGAACGAAAAGTTTCCGATTAAACTTAATGTTATCACGGCAATTATCGGTTTGTTAGGTGCAATATTTTTAATTATAATTTCTAAAGAGAATATGAGATCAAAAGTTTATGAGTACGCAACAATTGAGATATCCGACTCTGTTACAGGTAACATTTACGGGCAAAGGCTTATAAAAAACAACGATCATTTTTCTGTTGAATATTTTAATTCAGAAAACAACAGTCTTGCAGAAGATTTTTTTAAAGTAGTAGGAAAAGAGATTTACAGTGCAGCTGCACACGCAGCGCAAGATCGAAGCTATACAGAATTAAATTATATGACACAGACTGATACAGATCATATTTTAATAATTAATAAAGAGCGTATAAGTTTAAGAGATCTTTGCGGAAGGAATACCCATATTACATTGTATATTTCCAAAGCAGCCAGAAGTGAACAATGAGTTAGTATATATGAACATAAAGCTTGGTTTTTTAGCTTTTCTTAAAGATACAATAACAATAGCGGTGTCGCGTCAATAAGGTTTATGCGGATAAAAAAACGCCAGACCGTTGGAAAATTTTGATTGCATTAAAACAACGGTCTGACTAGAAGGAAGATTTAAGCAAAAAGCTTACCTATCTAAAAATATTTATATCATAAATTAAAAATATAAATGAACATTTTTGATTATTATTTATTTTTTTAAAATATTCTATAATAAATAAAGCAATTTTCTTTTATTGAGTTATAATAAATGTATCCATAAAAATAAAATATTTTAAATTGTAAGGTAAATAACACTGAACAGTGAACAATAAAAAAGAGGAACTTATGAAATCGAAATACAGCTTTATTATATTAATTATTTTCGTCCTGTTCTCAGGCATCCTGCACGCGCAGCAGACGCTTACGGTAAACGCTCAGGCGGCTGTCAATATAAACAACGGGCAGAGGGTGCAGTTGAATTTTACCGCGCCTTCAGCGGGATTTTACACTTTTGAATCATTAAACAACGGTTCGTTAGATCCGACGGCGTTTTCGGCGGCGAGCGGCACGGGAAGCGCGGCGGCTATTAACGATGACGGCGGGCAGGGCAAAAATTTCCTCTTTACGCAAAATTTACGTGCGGGGGAAGTTTTTACTTTCTTCGCGGGTGTTCACAGTAATAAAGGGAGTGGCAGTTACACGGTGAGAGTCATCGCCATCCCTTCGGTATCAATTACGGCAAACGCCCCTGCGGCTGTCAATATAAATAACGGGCAGAGGGTGCAGTTGAGTTTTACCGCCCCTTATGCGGGGGAATTCAAGTTTGAATCTACAAACAACGGAACGCTTGACCCGACGGCGTTTTCGGCGGCGATCGGTACAGGAAGTATAAACGATGATAGCGGGGAAGGTAATAATTTTCGTTTTTCGCGGATTTTAAGCGCGGGGGAAGTTTTCACTTTCTTCGCGGGAGTTCGCCGTGACAGCGGAACCGGCGGTTACACGGTAAATGTTCAAGGCAGTCAGATTGCGGCCCAGCAGCCGGCGGGGGCAAAAGTACCTCTTACGGTGAACGCCGCGACGCCTGTTACTATATACAGCGGCGCAAGGACAGAGTTAAGTTTTACCGCGCCGACTGACGGGAATTACGCTTTTTTCTCTTCAAATAACGGTACCTTAGACCCGGAGGCGTTTTCGGCGGCGAGCGGCACAGGGACTATTGATGATAACAGCGGGGAAGGCAGAAATTTCCGCTTTACGCGGGTTTTACGCGAAGGGGATGTTTTCACTTTCTACGCGGGAGTTTACGGCAGCGGCGCACGCGGCAATTATTCTGTAAACGTTCAAGGCAGCCAGACTGCAGTTGAACCCCAGACGCCTGCCGCAACTGCGCCTGCAGTCACCGCTCCTGCCGTTCCTTTCACTCCTGCCCAGTCACCGACTCCAGCTCCGGCTTCCGGCGCTACCGCGGCGGCTTTAAATCCCAGAACAGGGAACATAGTCGGGCTTACAGTGCTGGTGCAGTTTCCCGATCAGAGAATGAGCATGAGCGTCACTCGGGAAATGATTAATGATTGGCTTAACACGGGGAGCAGTTCCGTTCGCGGATATTTCCTTGACGTTTCCAACGGGAGGCTGGATTACACCAACATTTTGACAACGGTTATTACTATGGATCACCCAAAGAGCCATTACGATGTTAAGGTAAACTATAGCACCGGGAGCCGCGCTCATGTCGATATGTTTCTTGCCGAAATTATGGACAAACTGACCAGAACCAACTTCGATGTGTCGAGGCTTACAAAAGACGCAAACGGCAGAGTGTTGGCGCTTAACATACTCTATATAGGCACCGCAAGCCACGAATGGAGGGAAGGGCTTTGGCCTCACGCCGGTTCTTTAAATAACAATGTTACGATAAGGGGAGCTGTTTTCAGGAATTATCAGATAACGGATTGGGGACCTGCCATTATTGTTCCGTCGATCCGTACATTCGTGCATGAAAACGGCCATATGCTGATGGGCTGGCCCGACCTCTATGCGCAAGGGTCAGGGAACGCATACGAAGTCGGGATGTGGTGCCTTATGGCTCGCGGCATATATCCCAACGCCGCTTTCAGGCACCGCTCAGGGTGGATTGATGTAACGGATATCACTAACGCAAGAGACGGGACAAGATTTACCCTCACCCTAAACAGCCAAACCGCTTTAATGTACAGAAGAAACGAAAAGGAAGCTTTTTATATAGAAGCGCTCACTTCGGAGGGACGACGTTACGGGATACCTCCGGGAACCGGGCTTGCGATATGGCACATCCATACGGACGGCAACAACCAGAAGCTTGACAATCGCGGGTTCCCATACGTGGCGCTTTTACAGGCGGACGGCAGGAACGACCTTTACAGCAGCAGCAACAGAGGAGATGCCACCGACCTGTTCCGCCAGGGCGTTAATACTCATTTTAACAGCATGACTGTTCCCGCCGCAGTGTGGCACGACGGATTGCCTTCAGGTTTAAAAATTACCGGCATTGAAAACACAGGGAATGCGATGACGTTCACTATTGGCGATATTCCGCGAACGACCGCTAATGACTTTCTTTTGCAGGTTTTGTCTTTCGCCAACGCGCAGAGCAATATGGTCATAGAACTCAGAGAAGATATTACTCTTAATGCGGCAGTCAATATACCTGTGCCGCGAAACCCTAACGCAACTCTTACCATCCGCAGTGCGAATCCTGCACGCCCGGTAACAATAAAACGCGGCGCGGCTGTTGAATTGCTCCGCGTATCATACGGCAGCGGCGAGACGCCGGGCGTGTTCATTCCGGGCGCGACTCTCATTTTGGAAAATATCATTCTTGACGGCGACTCGGCTAACTTTCCGGATAACTCCACTCCGCTTGTGTTGGTAGACGGCATCAGCAAAGCTTGGAGGCATGAAATCACACGGGCGATAATTGGATGGACCAAAAAGGGGAGCAATTTCATAATGAACTCAGGCGCGGTTTTGCGCAACAACGTAGGCTGCGGCGTAGTTGTCGAAGATAACAGTTTTTTCACAATGAACGGCGGAGAAATCTCAGGCAATACCGCTAACACAATAGATATTACTTATATTATGTCTGATACTTTTAAAGGTACCATGACCAGATTAGACAAGACCAATGGCGGCGGCGTGCGTATACACGGCGGGCTTGACAGCGCAGGGTCATTCACCATGAACGGCGGCAAAATCGTCAACAATACAGGCGGAAACATAATGAATTATTGCGGCGCGTCATCTCTTAATATAAACGGCGGCATTATCGCCGGACCTACCAGCAAACATAACCCCCTGCAAACTGTTTTTGGAAATGTTGTTCCGATAATAGCAGGTGATCATAAGATCAACACAGGCGCCGCCCCAAACAATGCCGTAACGGTCATGTGGAACAGACCCAACATCAATGCCGCCTACTACGGCGGCGGCGTGTATAACTACACGGAAGGCTCAACCGCGGATTTAATTATGTCTGTGGGCGCCTTTGCTACTTGGAGTAGGCAGGGAAACGCATCCGGCATCTCATACAGAAACGGCGCGAATACGGGCTTTGTGGAAATGCCGGGCGCGTTTGTCGGCAGCAATGAAGACCTCGTTACAACGATGGCGGTTTTCCAAAGGCGCATAGCGGATCACTCTAATGTAAGGGGTGATATCGTTATCAACGTAGGTCAGAACATGACGATAGACACACGCATTACAATCCCGAAAGCTGTAGCCGCAGGCGGCAGGCTTATCATACGCGGTTCAAGCCGGGGGGCTCCAATCGTTCTTACGCGCGGGATAAACGGCAATTTGTTCACAGTATCAGATGGCGCGAATCTTGTTCTTGAAAATATTATTATTGACGGCAACAGCGCCGCTTTCCCGTCAACAGGCGGCGTATTGATGCGCGTAGAAAAAGGCGGCTTCTTTACCATGAACTCAGGTTCTGTTATACGCAACAACTCGAATACCAGTACACAGGGCAGCGGCCTTATGATACTCGGTTCGTTTAATATGATAGGCGGCGAAATCTCAGGCAACACTACAAACCCGCGCCATGTTTCAAGCGGCGGAGTCAGCATAGAGAGGAATGGTAAGTTCACCATGTCAGGCGGTATGATTACCCGCAACACAGGCGGCGTAAGCGCGGACAGGGACAGCTCTTTTACGATGTCAGGCGGGGCAATCAGCGGCAACATGGAACACGGCGTTAACAGCCACAATACAACCGCATCTCAGGCTGTGCTGAGTTTGACAGGCGGCGAAATAAGCAACAATGCCAAATGCGGCGTTAAAGGTACGCTTACGATGTCAGGCGGGCTTATCAGCGGCAACCGCGACGGCGGCGTTTCAGGATCGCTTGTTATGTCGGGCGGTGAGATAAGCGGCAATACCGCCGAAAGTTCAGGGGGCGGCGTGTATGCGACAGGCTCGTTCACCATGACAGGCGGCGTAATAAGCGGAAATACCGCAGGCCGCTCAGGCGGCGGCGTGCATATTGGCAGTTCGCTAAGAAGAGGCGCGGAATTTAAAATGCAGGGCGGCGAAATAAGCGGCAATACCGCGCCTTTGGGCGCCGGCGTGAGCGTCCACAGCACAGCTATATTCACTTTACGCACCGGTAGAATCACCGGAAACAAGGCCTCTCAAGGCGCAGGCGGCGTACTCCTCGATGGAACGCTAAACATGCAAGGCGGCGAAATCAGCGGCAATATCGCGGGAATGTACGCAGGCGGCGTGGATGTGAACGGCGTATTCAATATGCAGAGTGGTGTAATCATGGGCAATAATGACGGCGGACGTTTCAATAACGTGAATGTTTCGGTACTCGGAAAATTCAACAGAACCGGCGGTGAAATCATAGACCGCACCGAGCAGTAGCAGCCTGCGGAACAATCTGCGGCTCAAGCTGTATTGACTATGAAAAACGAGGAATGAACAATATTAACTTTATTTTTAAAAGAGAGGGTCTAATGATGAGGATTAATATTTTGATACTGGCGGCGGTGATCTTTTTCACTCTGGTAGGAATGGCGCAGGCGCAGACAGGGCAGAGTGCTGACCAGGAATGGCAGTTGATGCTCGACAGGATAAATTTACTGGTGGATAACCACTTTCAAAACAAGGACTTCGATGAGGAGCAAAAGGCAAATTGGAATATAACAGGGCTTTCGGTCGGTATTTACAAAAACGGCAGGACGGCGTTTTTTAACCGGGGGTTTCATGAATCGCAGCAGCGGAACGCCGCAAGAAGGAGACCCGTAACTGAAAATTCCATTTTTGTGATTGGCTCTGTTTCAAAACCGGTTTCCAATATTATGCTTTCCTATTTCTCAAGAATCAATAATCCGCGGACTGGCAGGCCTTATGTAAATTTAAATGATCCGGTTAACAAATATTTTAAAACAAAACCTTTTATTGACACCGACAGAACTCAAGTTTATCCGACTCTTATGCAGCTTGCTACGCATTACGGAGGTATTTCGCGCGAGACAGCAGGACAAACTTACTCTTATACCCAGTTCATGTCATTACTTGAAAATCTTACCTATATTCACAAGCCCGGCGCCGAATATCTTTATTCAAGCGGATCTGTAATTACAGCTAACGTTGTCGCCTCTGAATATTATGGCAGTAATTTTCCTGAAAAGAAATTTGATGACCTCCTGCTGGAACATTTATTCAGACCCTTGAGAATGAACTCCACAATGCTTCACGGCTGGCTTAATCCGGCCATGCAGGATCGCATGACACTGCCCCATAGCTTTAACGGAGCCGCTATAAATTTTTACCGTGTCCCATCCATTGATCTTGGGGGCGCAAGCGGACGTATAACAAGCACAGCAGTCGATATGATTCGTTTGGCGGCTTTTATTTTAGGCGATCAGGTTCCAGCCGGCGCTGAAGTTTTGCAACAGGCTGCCGCTGCCGGTATCGGATGGGGTACAAGCAACAGAAGCGTTCCCACTACCGCGCTCTCTGTGCATGAGAGTAATGTCTCAACTCTGGGCGGACGGTTTCGGGAACTGTTTACGCGCCCGACAAATTCAGGGCAGCGGTACGGAAGAAGTTTAGCGCACGGCGGCGCGATTGGAGGGCACTATACATATATGATTATGTGCCCTGACACAAAGACAGCGGTAGTAGTTCTTGTGAACAACACGTCAGGGCTTGGCTCTCTTCCCGCTCAAATAATGGACGGTGTGTTAAACGCAACATACTCCGGCCGGAGAACCCTGTTTAACGATTTTGATGACCGCGTAGCGTCTTACTCAGGGGCTGCCTCGAATGTTGATATCGTACTTACTGAAGATATGACAATCGAAGCGGCGATGAACAACATCAGGGCTCCTTCAAGGGCTGGCGCGACTCTTACTATCCGCAGCGCGAACCCCGCGAGACCTGTCACTCTTACACGGGGTGTCAGCGGTCTGTTGTTTACAGTGCCGAACGGAGCGACGTTGATTTTCCGGGACATCATCATAGACGGTGGCGGTAACATCGTTTTTTCTGACGATGGTGAGTATGACGAATATGATGAAGACGGCAATCCGGTTGCAAGACCACCTGCAGCCGTTATAGAAGAACTCGTGCGGGTAAATACAGGCGGCACATTCATTATGGAATCAGGCGCGGTTTTGCGTAACAATTCGGTCAACAGCGCAGGCGGCGTAGGCGTAAGGGGGACATTCAACATGAAAGGCGGTTTGATAACCGGCAACACTGCCACCTCTGATGCCGGAGGCGTCCATATATACGGCGGCACTTTCAACATGAGCGGCGGTGAAATCTCAGGCAATACTGCCGGTAGGAACGGAGGCGGCATTGGTGTATTTAACGGAGGCTCTTTCACAATGACAGGCGGCAAAATTAACGGCAATACCAATAATGCCGGTCCCGGCGGCGGCGTGTATGTAGGACGCGGCTGCGCTTTCATTTTGGACAACGGCGAAATCAGCGGTAATACCGCCGTTACCAACAACTCAGGCGGTGTGCGTATTGACGGAACCTTCACAATGAACAGCGGTAAAATAAGCGGCAATACTGCGGCAGCTAATTATGGCGGCGGCATGTCTATACTTTCCGGAGGGAACGTTACCATGAACGGCGGTGAAATCTCAGGCAACAACGCAACCCAGGCCGGCGGTGTGCTGGTATGGACTGGTGCCGCATTCACCATGAACGGCGGCATTATCAGCGGTAATACCGCTCCCCGCGGCAGCGGTTTGCGTATCAATGGCGGTGTCTGTAACTTAAACGGCGGCGCAGTAGCCGGAACGGGCGCGAGCCTTGCCGCTGTTATAGACGGCGGTTACAACCTCAACACCGCTGCGCCAAGAAACGCTGTGATAATCGCGTGGAACCGCCCGACAGGCACGTTAAACTACACCGCTGGCACAAACACCAATTTGACTGTATCGCAGGGAGCGACTGCGACATGGGCGAATCAAAGCGGCGTTATGGGCGTTTCATACACGAACGGTACTAACAGAGGGTGGCTGAGGTTGTTTTGATAGCAGGCGCAAAGTATTATTATAATATTTGTGAAAATACCGCATAACAATCCGAAAAGTAAACCGCCTGTTTTTACTTGTTTGATTTCTGCTTTCAAAGGGTATTTCTTTGCCTCTGCATCCTTATTAATAACTTTTTTCGACAGAAAAATGATGTTCTTTGCAGCTAAATAAGTTTATAAATGAATAAAACTTTTTTGCCAATTCACCGGGTTTACTTGATGCCTTTTTGAAATTGATAAGGTCTTCCATTGTGTTAAAAGTACAAACATCTGCCCATATTTTGCCGTCAAAAAGTTGCTGCCATGAAACAAAACCTTTTTGTTTGGAAATATATTCATTATTTAGTCTTTCTGCCGCAAGCAAAAAATCTTGCACCGAAGCTCCTTTTTTAAGCTTATAAGAAACATAATAAACAGCGTTTGATATTATAAAATGCCTCCTTTAAAATATTTTACACAGTTATATCATCACGTATATCTAAAATCCCTGAATTTTGATATTATTTATGAGATTGACAAAATAATATTTAATGTATTTATTCCATTCTATTAATAAATACATTAATAATATTATTTTCTTCATCATTTAAAGTATTAGACCAATTTCTTAATAACCCTCTTATTGCTTCATGAATTATTAACATATCATTTTCATGTCTTAATACTTCTATTAATGCCATTCTCGCTTCAATAATCTTAAGTTCTCCAATTAATCTTACCGCTTCAAGCCTAACATTAGGGAAATTACATACAATAATGCCATCATCTCTTTTTGTAATTACAGTTCCTTCAAAGGCAAGAGCCATTAATATATCAAATACATCATTAATAGTAATTATTGTACTATTTCTAGTTTGAATATCTCTTATATATTCTATTGATAATAATTTAGCTTCAATATTGTCTTTTTCTGCTGTGTTTTTAATTATTAAATATTCTGCACCATCTCTTCCGCCAAATGTAACACAAATATTTTCTTCAACTGTAATAATTCTTGGGGTACTTTCCTGAGCAAAAATATTTGAAAAACAAATAAAGAATATTAGAATAATACTATACTTATATCTAAACATTTTGAATCTTCTCTTATGTATTATTTTCCAATGATCCCATTAATTCATAAAAATATTTAGAGTCTTTTGTTTTGTATAGATTAAACCATGCCTCTAATGTATTTTTTCCCATTAGATTTATTTTTTTAATTATTTCATAAGTAAATTCTAAAGGTGCAAAACCAGTTGCTGTTATTAAATTATTATCAACCACAACAAGTTTATCTTCATAAAAGTCTTTTCCTTTATAGTTTTTACACATCATTTCCAAAAAACCTTTACCATTGCTTGTATGTTTTCTATTGTCCAATATTCCAATTTCAGCCAATGCGGTAGTAGCTCCGCAAATTGCAGCAACAGTAATATTCATATCCAATTTTTTATGGATTATATTGATTATTTCCTGATTTTCTTTGTTTTGCCAAGTATTACTACCAGGTAAAACTATTAAATCACCATTTTCCAAATTAATATTATGAACATCAATGTCTGGAGTAATCTCAAGCCCTCCCATTGTGATAATTGGAGTTAAATCATTACCAACTTTTATTATTTTTGGTGTTTCAATGTTTTTCCTTAAAAACCTTCCGCTATTAATTTCAGCAATTAAATGAGAGATTTCCCAATCAGCGAGTGTATTCAGTACATACAAATAAATTTTCATTTAGTTTCTCCTAAAATCAAAAAATATCATAACCCCATAAAATTGTCAATTGTTTATTCCTATCAATTAAATCTAGGCATAATTTCACTTAACGTTCCAGTTAGGTGACGGTTTTTTTATTTACAACTTCACCGAAACGATTTGTAAAATCGCCGGAGCGTTTGCTTATTTCTTTTATCTTCTTATCTGTTTCTTTTTGCTGTCTAGCATTTCCATTTATAGTCTCTCTGGTTTCCATTAATGCCGCCAAGACCTTTCGGGTATGAAACAACCTATTGGACTCGCAGCCCGAACAGATAAACATTTTATTCTTAAGTATGCGCATATAGTGTCTGACAGCTTATTTTAAAATAAAAAGTTTTTTTCATTGAAAAAACGGGCAAATGGTGGTATATTGCCCATATATGAGTAAAACCACCCGTTATGGGTACAGACGCGCCTTGAATTCGCAGGTGAATTCAAACTCTCTCTCTCTCTCTCTCTCTCTCTCTCTCTCTCTCTCTCTCCTTTATAGAAGAAACTTGTCAATTTACCCTTTTTCATGGGGTAGGTCTCACAATGAAAACATTTTTTCTCACATTTCATAAGGGATACTGCCCGTAAGGGTTGTATATATTGCCGGGCGGGCATAAAACGCGTAAAAAAGGAGGTTTTTTTATGAAAAACACAATCAAATTGTTAGGGATTATTACTTTTGTTACGGTAATCGGGTTTTCTTTCACCGCTTGCGAAGATCCGCCGTGTCCCCACACTAATTCTGATTCCATTTTAGGATCAGGAGTAGTGCCAACCTGCACGGAAGAAGGCTGGTATGAGAGACAATGCTGGGCCTGCGGCGAAATATTTCAAGTCACAAGAGAGCCATTCGGACACCAAGGTTTAAGTGAACCAAAAGCGGCAACATGTTCGGAACCGGGTAATTCTGCGAAATATGGAACGTGTACCCGGACAGGCAATCAAGGTTGCGGCGGAACAGTAATAGCAGGTACTGTTATTGCCGCGCTTGGACATCAAAATATTAATTGGACATCTTATAATGCAACCAACGGAAAAATATCTGCTTGCGAACGAGCCAACTGCGCGGGAGGTTTCGCGATTGTGGGCGACACAGGACCTAAAGGCGGAAAGATCGCTTATGTTAATCGTGAAGGATTTGACGTAACAAATTCAAGTGGAGGCGGTACAGATAAAGCATATTACCTTGAAGCCGCTCCTGGTGACGCGGTAGGAACATTTACATGGGCATCATCATCAAAAGTTACAGCAGATATAAGCGGAACCAAAGGTGAAATAGGTGAAGGTCTTAGAAATACGCAGGTTATATTAGCAGCAGACTCCGATGCGCCTGCTGCGCTTGCAGCCAATGGATATGGTAATCCTTCCGATTCTTGGTTCCTCCCAAGCGAAAATGAACTAAAGGAAATGCATAAAGCAAGAATTATTCTTGGAATAACAACCGGAAGTTACTGGTCTTCAACACAAGTTGATGATGACCCTAGTTATGCATTTAATCAACCTTTCAGTTCTAGTACGACATTTGATTCAGTAGACTATAAAACCAGAACTTATCGCGTCCGTACCGTCAGGGCTTTTTAAAAATTATGAATACAGGGGGGTATCCCCCTGTTTTATTTTATGGAACTTGACGCAACCCCTTTAGTATGGACGCACTTATTAAAGGATCACTTCGACCAATTAGGGCAGCGCTACGGATAATTTTCCACAGCATTTGCAAATTGCACATAACTCCCCATATACGAAATACATAAAATCTTAAAAATGAAATTAAAATTACATTAAACTTACCATCTTCGCTGTTAAAATATTTTACAAACAACTATCATACATTTTATAAAGATGCTATAATAAATCATGGATTGGCAGAGGATACTATACTTTCTTCCCGGCATTATTTTAGGCTTAACTATTCATGAGTTTTGCCATGCTTTTTGCGCGTATAAATTAGGTGATACAACTTCCCGCGATCAGGGCAGGCTTACTTTAAATCCGATCAAGCATATCGATCTTATTGGTTTCTTGTTTATTATTTTTGCCGGCTTCGGGTGGGCGAAACCTGTGCAGTTTAATCCTGAAAATTTAAAAAATTACCGCCGCGATAAGGCGCTGATTGCCGCAGCCGGTCCTCTTTCTAATTTTGTGATGGGTGTTCTTTTATGTTTTGTGATAAGAGCGTTTCTTGCGTATTTTACTAACCAATTAGAAAACGGAACTTATAATCCAAACAGTATCGCTTATCATTTATATATAATTGTAAGTTACGCAGCCTCGATTAATTTTGGTTTGTTCATTTTTAATTTGATACCGATACCGCCGCTTGACGGAAGCCATATTGTTTTTTCTGGTTTAAATATTAGTTTTGAACTGGAAGAAAAAATAAGAAAGATAGGTTTACCTGTTTTATTTTTAATATTGATTGCTCAGAATTATCTTAAAATTACGATTCTTCCGATAGGGATCGCAATAAATGCTCTAATGGGTTTGTTTATTAATTAAAGCGGGATAATTTTTTTATTACCAAAAAATGAGTTTTCCTCTGTCGCTTACAAAACCGCTGTCTTTAAAACTTTTTACATATTCGCTTTGCGCTGCTGTCTGTCCGTTGATTTTTTCTATTTGTATTTTCTTTTCCGGCATCACATTTCTTGTGCGCGGGATTTTTATCATCGCGATTAATTCCATTATGTCCCGATCATCTGCTTCTATTAATATCTGTATCTCTTTGCCGCTTTTTACAGAAATTGCGATTACTGACGCTCCTCTGTAATAAATTCTGTTACCTGCACTTCTTGCGCATAACTTGTAATCAAGATTTTCAATATTTGTTCCTGCAATGCTTGCCGGGTCTGCTGCGTTCATCCAATAAAGTTTGTTAAAACTTTCCGCTTGTTCAAGTTCTGCGGCGATCGAAGGAGATGCAAATTGTAATGAGTTGACCCCTGAAAAAAATCTGCCTGTCACAAGTTCGCCTGCAAGTTCCATGCGCCGCATGGCGGGTAACAATTTTGACCATGAGAAGATTGCGTCCTCATGTTCCAGTAAGGGGCGGCAGAGTATTCCCCATCGATCCAGCAATAAGCGGACGCGGTCGCGGTTAAGAGCGTCTTCTTCGATTGCGTCTATGCTTTCCTGTTCTTCTATGATGAGCGAAAACCAATTGCCTGATACTGGCGCGCCGCCTTTCCATCGGTTTTTTAAAGCGGCAGGGATGCGTGGCTGTCTGCCGAAAGGAATCACTGTCTCTGCATCGCGTGGAATTTCAATTTCTTTTGGAATAAATCCGTATTGTAATCCGTTTCTGACAGGGTCAAAAGAATCTGAAGTAAGCGATCCCTGCCATATTTTATTCCAAAGAGCCTGTGCGCAGGTGCGGCTGTCTGTTTTCAGTTCGTTTTTTATTTCCCAAAAATCACGCGGACGGCTGAAAAATGGAGTTTCAGCTAAATGTGAGAGCGGTGAAAGTTTCGCATCACGTTTTTTTTCGTCTGTTTTTAAATAAATTAAATCTAAATCTTCAGGACGGCAGAAACCTATTTTTTCTTTGCCCGCTCCGTACCAAACAAGCAGTCCTTCGCGTAACTCTTTATTTAATTTTTCTGCATCATAAAAAGAATTTCTTGCGCATAACATTTCTGTTTCCCATAATTTTGCGCTTGCTGTCCAAGCATATAAGTTTTTTCTGAATTGAGTATTAACAGTATTATCGTTACACGCTAATCCCTGACGCAGAGCAAGAAAAGGAACGAGCAGAGAAGAAGGTCGCTCTTTTATTACAGGGCGCTCTTTTTTGCGGGAAAGACGTAAAAGCATTTCCAAATTTTCGCGGTCGCAGATTAGATATTGCTTTTCTTCTTTTTCGTCTAATACCGCAACTTCGCGGATCACTTCGTCTACTTCTGAAAGCGCGTTTACAGCATCTTCCGCTTCATTTGCACTCACCCCGAAGATACTGCATATCCTTTCTATAGAGACAGTTCCTTCGTAACGAAGCCATTGCCCAAGCAGGCTTAAAGGTTCGCTAATCCATGTTTCTTCCCATTCGCGGTGGACGACAGAAGAGATAACCGCTCCTTTTCGCGTAACGGTTTTTATACGTGCCGCCGCTTGCTGTGATGCGTCAATATTTTCAACTAACGCTTTTGGCATAACAGAGCAGAGTGTATCCCACTCATCTTTTGGAATTGCAATGCGTTCTTTTACCCATTCGTTTAATGATAAAGCATCATCCGGTGCGTAATCTGTTAGTTCTCTTCGCAACCGTGATGTAAAACTTTCTATAACCGATTGTTTTAAAACAGGGCGAAGATCGGCATTACCGATTGCTTCTTCGATTACTTTATCAGAAAGTGTTGCGGACTTTGCTCCTGCGAGGTCCGCTCTTTCATCGTATTCATACATGAAAGTGTTTGTTTCTTGTCTGACCGTGTCTCTGGAAAAGGGACTTGGAATGTTTGTTTGAAAAAATGAGAGTGATATACTTCCGTTTTTAATTGAAGAAATTAAATCGCGGAAACCTTCCATATCAAAAATGTCGACAAGGCAGCTTCTCCAGCTTTCTGCAGTTACCGGAAAGCCGTCTTCATCTGCGACTGCATCAAAGAGGCGTTTTGATCTTTGGCGCATTATCCAAAGAGGCGTGCGTTTTCCGAAAGGTGCTTTAGGCAGCAGCAAACTGCGTTCTGCAGCTTCGCGGAAGTTTGCGCCGAAAACGCCTGAACTTTCAAGACGGTTTCTAAAAAGGCGTTCTCCGTAGGTAAGACCGTTTTCATCAATATTATCAAGTGAAAACAAAGCGTTACGCAAAAGTTCTTCTGTGTTTATTTCTTCAAGTCCAAGACGCGGTATTAAAAAGAGTATGCTGTCATCATTTGAAAAACTTGCTGTGCGCAAATTTATTTTTTGTTCAAGTTCATTGCTTAATGCAAGAGAAAGAGGATAATTGATTCTTCCTCCTCTAAAACTATGAAGAACAACAGAACAAAAATCTCTGTTTAATTCTGTTCCTTTAATTATTTCTATGATGATATTTTTATTGTCAGGTAATGGCGCTCCTTTTTGCATGCTGTGTTGTAAATTTAAAAACGCTTTAAGAGAATCGTTTGCTTCACTTGATAAAGTGGTTTTTATCTCTGATATATTATTATAATAATCAAGAATTGCAAGGATTCTTTGTGTTAAATTGGAACTGCGGAATTGAGTGTCGCTTTTCCAGAAAGGGATAAAATCCGCTCTTTTTTCAAGAGGTGTAACTTCTACAGCCTCATGCCCTATGCTTGTTACGCGCCATCCCCGCGCGCCGAAATCAAAGCAATCGCCGATTGATCTTTCCCAGACAAATTCTTCGTCAAGCTCTCCTATTTTTGTACCGTCTGAAAGGCGCATTGAATAAAGACCTCTGTTTGCAATCACTCCTCCTGATGAATAAAGAAGTGTGACAGTCCCGTCAAGTTTTCCTATTGTCCCTTCGATCTTATCAAGCCAAATGCGCGGTTTAATGTCGCGTAACCGAGTGCTGTCCCCACGCTTGCTTCCTGAAGCAAGTCCTGCAAGCATTTGAACAACACGATTGTAAGTATCAAATTTTAAATTTTTAAAAATATAAAACTTGGTTATAAGTTCATAAAGTTCATCTATCTTTCTGTCTTTTTCACAGCATAAAGAAAGTATTAATTGCGCCAGTATATCCTGCGGATTTTCTATCGGTTTTATTTCTTCGATGTCGCGTTCATCTACAGCGCTTTTTAATGCGGCTGCGGCTAGCAGATCCATTCCATGAAAAGCAAAAAGTTTTCCTTTGCTTGTCTGTCCCACCTTATGACCTGAACGCCCTATCCTCTGCAAAGCCTGCGAAACATTTGCCGTGCTTCCTGCAAGTATAACCTCATCAATGCTGCCGATGTCTATTCCAAGTTCCAAAGAAGCGGTTGCAACAACGCAAGGAAGCCTTCCCTCTGCAAGACCTTTTTCAACAGTGCGCCGTATCTCTTTAGAAAGAGAGCCGTGATGAGGAAATGCAACCGTTCCTTTTAATTCGCACAAACGGGCTTTGATTCCTTCTGGATAACCGTTACGTGCAAAAAAAGACGCTGCCTCTTGATTTATAAAATAACAAAGACGTTCCGCCCTGCGCCTTGATTCTGCAAAAACAAGCAAGGTTGATCCTTCCCAAATCCGTCTTAAAATATATTCGATCAATGGCGTATAACGTGAACCGTATCTATCAACACCGGAAAGTCCGCTTTTTTTGTTAGGTGTAATCTCAATATCAGCGTCCGGAAACTCAATGCTAAAATCAATTTTCTTTTCTGCAGGCGGAGAAACAATATTTACTTTTCTGCCAATACCGCCGACAAACTCCGCTGTTAATTGCGGGTTACGGACTGTAGCGGAAAGACTTATCCGCTGAAATTCCCCCGCGATGAGGGCGAGCCTTTCTATTTGACAAGAAAGATAAGCGCCTCTTTTGTTTCCCAATAGCGCATGAACCTCATCAATTATTAAATATTTTACATTTGATAAAACATGCCGTCCTTTTGGATTCAATAAAATAATTGCAAGGCTCTCAGGAGTTAGCGCAAGGATCGAAGGCGGGTGTATATAAAAACGCCGCCTTTGTGATTGCGGAGTATCGCCTGAACGGGTTTCAACACGCACCGGCGGAAAAGGAAGATTCTCTTTTTCAAAACGAGATTTTATTTCCGCTAAAGGTTCCAACAAATTGCGTTTAATATCTTCGTTAAGCGCTTTTAAAGGCGAGATATAAATAACAGAAAGTTTTTCCGCGTTGTATTTTTGCTTGCCATCGGAACAAAAGCGCGAGATTACCGATAAAAACGCAGTCAGTGTTTTTCCGCTTCCTGTCGGTGCGAGTGCAAGAACATTTTCTCCTTGTTCAATCAATGCCCATGCCTCATCCTGCACAGAAGTGGGGTTTCCATAAGTATCTGTAAACCATTTGTGGATTATAGGGTGAAAGGTTTGCGGCAGCATAATATATTATTATACTACTTTAATTGTTTGTAGTTAATAGAGCGCCTTTCCGCTTACCCATATATCTTCCCAAGAACAAACTGTACAAACTGTTTTGGCAATACTTTGTTTAAAAAGATAAAAAAATTATAAGAAAACCCGGCAACATAAGCAGGTTTTGGATTCTTGCAAACAGCAGCTTTGTAAATTACTTTTGCAACTTTTTCGGGAGACATTCCGTTTTTTTCATCTTTTTCCATCATGCTTATTGAACGGTAAATGCGGCTGCCGTAATCTGCATCATCCTTTTCAAATGATTTTTCTCTTGCGTCTGTAAAACCTGTTTTAGTGTCGCCCGGCATTATTGTTGATACTTTAATTCCAAAAGGGGAGAGTTCTGTGCGAAGACAATTTGTAAGAGCTTCGATCGCAGCTTTGCTTGCCGAATAAAATGCTTGAAAAGGAACATGCATTGCGCCTGCTACAGAGCCTATGTTTATAATTTTACCGCTTTTTTGAAGACGCATATAAGGTACTGTGTATTTAATAGCTTCAAATGCTGCAAAGAAATTCAAATCGAACAATCTTTTCGCATCACATAGATCTGTTTTTTCTGCTGAACCGGAGATGCCGCCGCCCGCATTATTTATCAATATGTCAATGCGTTTTTCTTTATTGTAAATATTTTCTATTGTTTCTTTTAATTTGATTCCATCAGTTATATTGCAAATAACAGAGTTGATTCCCGTTAATTCGCAATTATTACGTGATATGTTGTATACAATGTTTCCTTTTTCAAGAAACAATTTTGCTGCTGCAAACCCAATTCCTCTTGATGCTCCTGTAATGATAACAATTTGTTTTTTATTCATATAAAGCTAGTATATAGTGTTATTCTCTGATACGATAGTATTATATTTAATATCTTTTTAAGGGGATTTTATGCAGGATAAAATAATTAAATCGCGTTTTAATCGTTTATTTAAAAATTCAGGTGATATACCCAGAAATATGAGCAGTATTTACAATATTATGACAGGCGATTATCTTGATTCACCTGCCAGCCAATGGTTAAATGAATCAGATAAAATCGTTACAGTAACTTTCCGTGAATTGAATGACAATGTAAAAAGCATGGCGAAATATTTATCAGATAAGTTAGGTGCAAACCAGAAGGGTAAATTTGTCGGTCTTTCAATGGACAATTCGCATTTATGGCAGGTGTGTTTTTGGGCTTTGCTAATGTCAGGTTACAAACCGGTATTGATTGATATAAACCATAAAGAAGAAATGGTTGATTATATAATAGAAAGTTCCGGGGCACAGGCGATTTTAGGAAGGGAAAAAATCGATTTAAAAAACAAAGTAATGCTTATTTCAATTGATGAATTAAAATCTGCTCTGACAAAAAAAGCGGACAGCTTCGTTCCGCAATGGGCTGACAATCTTGCCCTTTGTACATCGGGAACAACCGCAACTGCAAAAGTATTGGTTTTTGACGGAAGCGCAATCGTTTATCAGATAGAAGGTTTTTACAGAGTCTATTTAAAAGATCAAAGAATCGCCAGAGCTCCTACCCCTGTAAAATCACTTGCATTTTTACCGATGCATCATGTTCTTGGTTTTATTACATTGTGTATCGCTTATCCTTTTTTAAACACAACAGTTGTTTTCTTAAAAGACAGATCGCCTGCATCGATACAGGCAGCTTGCCAGAAAATCGGCGTAACGCACATGGTTTCTGTTCCGTTGCTTATTAATAATTTAAAAAACGGTGTGCTTAGAAAAATCCGCAACGAAGAGCCGCAAAAAGAAAAATTGTTAAATCTTCTTTCCGGCATCGCTCTTTTTATTCAGAAAATTGCACCGCGAAAAGGAGATGCATTTGTCAGAAAATGTATCACAAAACCGATAATTAAAAAACTTTTCGGTACAACCTTCGCGTGGATTTGCGTGGGCGGGACGCATGTTCCGGTTGACTCTTTAAAATTTATAAATGGTTTGGGGCATGTTGCAACCATAGGTTACGGAATGACAGAGTGCGGAATTATCGCATTTGAACCGGGATTGGAATTTAAACGGCGCACTGACGGATCAACGGGTCCTTTAATGTACGGTTTTGAAAGTAAAATAATCGATACAAACGGCAAGGAAACTCATACAGGGGAACTCATTTTAAAAAGTAAATCCATGCACATCGGACGTATGCAAAAAGGAAAAATGATTAGCGCAGATATTGATGCAGAAGGTTATCTGCATACAGGCGATATTGCCCATTTTGAAAGAGGTTCTCTTGTTATAGAAGGGCGTTTAAAAGAAGTTATTTTAAATGAATCAGGAGAAAATATTTATCCTGATGAATTAGAAGATAAATTTGATAATATGCCTTTGGTAAAAAAAATCTGCATACTTGGAATCAATAACAAAGGAAAAGAAGAGATCGTATTAGTTGTAGAAATGCAGGAAGATGCAAAAGATGAAAAAATATTAAATGAAATTTCAAATAAAGTTTTTAATGTTAATGCGATGTCACCTGTTATGAAACAAATAAACCGTTTGTATATAACATATGAATCTATGCCTCTTGCAAACGGATTTAAAGTGCGCCGTCAAAAATTAAAAGAATTGCTGGAAAAAAACGATTTTACTGTAACAGAACTGCAAATAAAAACGCATGAAGCAAATACTCAAATTATTAAAAGGGAAGAAAATCAAAAAACAGATATTAAAGATGAAAAATTCCTTGAGATACGGGAAAAAGTAGTAAAATGTTTTGCAGAAGTTCTTGATATGACGCCCGACAGAATTGGTTATGACATGCGTTTTATCGAAGATCTTGGAGGAGATAGTTTAGACAGTCTTGGACTCCTTGTAATGGCGGAAACACGTTTCGGAGTAATGGTAGAAGAGAATGATTATTACAGATGTAAAACCGCAAATGATGTCGCCCGTCTGTTATACGAAAAAATAACAGGCAGCTATACAGGAAAGGCTGCGGTGCATGCAGAAAATGTTGCGCCGATTAAAATTTTTGAAGATACTCCCGAATTTAAAGCGTTTACTGCAAGATTAGAATCATTAAAAGGGATAAAAAATCCGTATTTTATTGCGCATGACAGTACGTTACGCGACATTTCTGTTGTAAACGGAAAAGAAGTTCTTAATTTCGGCTCTTACAATTATTTAGGTTTAAGCGGTCATCCGCAGGTGAATGATGCTGCAATCGAAGCAATTAAAAAATTGGGAACATCGGCAAGCGGAAGCCGTTTGCTTGCAGGAGAAAAAACCCTGCACGAAGAACTTGAAAAAGAAATTGCTTCATGGAAACACACAGAAGACGCAATTGTACTTGTCGGCGGGCACTCAACAAATGTTACATTTGTGGGAAATTTCTGCAATTCAAAAGATTTAATTTTATACGATGCAATGTCACATAACTCTGTCGCTCAGGGTATACAATTAAGCAATGCAACAAGCAGATTATTCCCTCATAATGATTTTAATTCAGCACGGGCGATACTTACGTCCATACGCGGCAAATTTGAAAAAGTTCTGCTTATAATAGAAGGCGTATACAGCATGGACGGTGATATTGCGCCTGTCCCTGAGTTTGTAAAACTAAAAAAAGAATTCGGCTTATTTTTAATGGTAGACGAAGCACACTCATCATGCACAATCGGAAAGAACGGCGGCGGTGTTGACGATTATTTCAATTTAAATCCGGATGACATTGATATTAAAATGGGAACGCTGTCAAAAGGGCTTGGAACATGCGGCGGTTATCTTGCAGGAAAAAAATCAATGATAGAGTTCTTGCGTTATTCATTGCCCGGTTTTGTATTTTCGGTCGGCTTAAGCCCTGCTCTGACAGCTGCAACTCTGGAAGCGGTAAGGATAATCAGAAAAGATAATTCGCTTGTTGCAAAATTGCAGGAAAACATAAAACACTTTGTAAATAAAAGCAAGGAAAACGGTTTCAATTTGTGCATGGCAAAAGAAAGCCCGATTGTTCCGATTCTGGTAGGCAAAGATGCCGATGCATTTGCTTTATCGCAAGCTCTTTTTGAAAAAGGCATTTTTGTTCCGCCTGCTGTATACCCTGCAGTACCTGCAAACAAAGCGCGTCTGCGTTTCTGTCTGACAAGCTGTCACAATAAGAATCAGATTGATCAGGCTTTAGATGCATTAAAAGAACTGTCAGGCAAGATGAATATTGTTTTACCCAAATAGAAACAAATTTTTACAGCGTTGACTTTTTTTTAGTTGTTATATAAGATTGAAACACAATCCCCGGTTGTGTAATGGTAGCACGGCAGACTCTGGATCTGCTTGTGAGGGTTCAAATCCTTCCTGGGGAAATTAAGATGAATTTTTTTTTAAATGTAATGAAGATGGAAAGAAATTAATAATCAAGTTATATTTGAAGGATTTGAACTGGAGTGCTGTGCCCCGAGAAGGCGATAGCCTTTGAGGGGTTGAGGCGCATGGATGCGCCGAAAAGCACGGAAGCGGACTGAAAGGAGTAAACAGGATGTTTACGACTGGAAGGCAAATCCTTCCTGGGGAAATTAAACTAAAACTGTGTTTATTCCTTGCCCCATATAAAAAATATTTTTATCTTTAAGGTATAACAAATTAATTTATATAATGGAGGGATATATGAACATCAATATGTTTGTAAAACCGACCGCTATTGATCCTGAACAGCTTATAGGAACTAAATGGAAAGGCTTTACCGATACATTTGCCGATCGCATATTTATGGAATTTTTGGATAAATCAAATTGCGTTTATACCTCAAGACCTAATAAATACCCGCTGACATATAATGTCAATAAAGGCAAATTGTACATCAACCATATTAATGGAGCTTTTGAGCTTAGAGGTAATGTGCTTTTTATCAATGATTACCCTGTCTTTGAAAAAGCCGCGTAATTTTCAATTCCAAATTAACCTGCCAAACTTCTAATTTTTTTAAAAAATAAGCCGATATTCTAAAGGTAGAACTGTAAATTATCATTAATTTCGGTTAGAATTGATTATTGGAGGTTTTTGGAATGTCTGATGAAGCTAATTTTGATGATATAGAGGGCGGTGATGCTCCGGATGCCGGCGGCGGTTCGAGAAAAAAGAGCGGAGGGCTTGGTAACATACTCCCTAATATTCTTAAATTTGTTGCTATAGGTTTAGGCGCGTTAGTATTTATCGTAACTGTTTGTGTTATTACCTACAATATTATGAATAAGGGCGGAAAGTCTACAACTGTTATTTCAGACCCGAATTCTCCTTATGTGGGGACACGTCCCTTATATAATTATTATGACAATATCGGCAGTATCACTGTCGAAACAAGGGATTTCCCCGTCAAGTCAACTGTTACAGTAGATATGATTCTCTGCTATGATTTAGGCGATCAAGCCGCAGCGCAGGAATTGTCCAGCCGCAGGTTTGATCTGCGGGACTTTGTGCGTGCATATTTCAGACAAAAAACGGTTGCAGAACTGGGTCCGGAAAGGGAAGAAGAGTTAAAAAGGCATATCCGCGAAGAGTTAAATACAAGATTTTTAGATACGGCAAGGGTTCGGAATATTCTCTTTAACAAACTGGATGTAACCAGTGTATTTTAATATTGATAATAATTTATCAATATTGATTAAAATAAATAAAAGGTTTAACATAAAACAATATACGCGGGAAACTTGCGTTGTAAGTACGCGGGGAACTGCGTTGTAAAAAACGCGGGAAACTGCGTTGTAATTAGGGGAAGTTATGACAGAAGTTCTGTCCCAAGATGAGATAGACCAATTATTAACCGCGATAAATGCAGGGGATACCGAACCTGAGGATTTCAGACCTGCTGCAGACAGCCGTAAAATAAAGATTTATGACTTCAAACGCCCTGATAAATTCTCCAAAGAGCAAATCCGTACTGTATCAATCATGCATGAAACTTTTGCCCGTCTTACCACGACAAGCCTTTCCGCACAGCTGCGAAGTATGGTGCATGTGCATGTCGCCTCTGTAGATCAGTTAACTTACGAAGAATTTATCCGCTCCATTCCTACCCCCACAACCCTTGCAATCATCAACATGGATCCTTTAAAAGGGAACGCCATTTTAGAAATAGACCCCGCAATCACCTTCTCCATAATCGACCGCCTTTTCGGGGGTTCGGGCGAAGGTACTAAATCTCAGCATGAACTGACCGATATCGAACAATCCGTAATGGAAGGTATCATCGTCCGTATTTTAGGGAATATGCGCGAAGCATGGACTACGGTTATCGACCTGCGCCCCCGTCTCGGGCAGATTGATACTAACCCGCAGTTTGCGCAAATTGTTCCCCCAACAGAAATGGTCGTTCTTGTAACACTGGAAACTAAGGTAGGGGATGTAGAAGGCATGATGAACTTCTGTATACCTTACCTCACTATAGAACCAATCATCGGTAAATTGTCCGCTCAGTTTTGGTATTCTTCTGTACGCCGTAATGCTACAACAGAAAATCTCAATGTTCTAAAGGATAAGCTCGCTTCTGTCGATGTTAATGTAACAGCCGAAATCGGAAAGATAAATGTCCCTGTCCGGGATGTTCTTTCCTTACAGGTAGGGGATGTAATCCGGCTATATAACACCCGTATTGGCGATCCCTACTCTTTAAACATCGGCTCCAGAAAAAAGTTTTTGTGCCGTCCCGGTATTATCGGGAAGAAAATCGCGGTGCAAATAACTCAAAAAATCGACGAGCTGGGTCAAGAAGAATTTGAAGAGCTTGTATCAGAAGGAGACGAATTATGATGAGCGATGGCGCCCTTTCACAAGATGAAATAGATGCACTGTTATCCGGTGTAGATTCATCCTCAATGTCCGGTTTAGGCGGCGGTTCTCCGGCAGCAACTATGACTGCTCCGTCTGCCCCTCCCAGTTTTGACCGCATGGTGCTGGAAAAATTCTTTGCATCAACTACAAATGCATTATCAAATAATCTTGCAGCATTAACAGGTTCTTCTGTTACACTTGTAGGTCCGAAAGTTGCAGCTTTTTCCCGTGACAGTTTCCTTTCGCAGCTGCCTGATATGGTAACAACCATTACGGCAAACTACAATTCCGGTTTTCCCGGCGAACATATTTTTATTCTTCCTGAAGTTTCGGCAAAAGCAATTGCCAGTTTGATGACCAAAGAGGATAATATCCAGCTTGATGAAATGGCAATGTCCGTAATCGGCGAAGTTGTTTCTCAGATGGTCGGCACTCAAATTACAGCTCTTACTTCAGAAACAGGAAATAAATCGATAGCGGCAGCTTCCCCTAATGCGGTAAATGTCCGCAAAGCGACCGCTCCTTTACCGGCAGGCGACTTTGCCGTTATGAGCTACAATCTTGATCTCGGCGACGGTCAATCTCATCAAATGTGGGAAATTTTAGGTTCGTCTCCTGCCACTGACATTTCAAACGGTTTAAGCGGTAAATCCCAAGCTGTTCCGGCTGGTGCAGGCATGGGTGCTCAGAATATGGGACAGGGTATGGGTCAAAATATGGGAATGGGCATGGGAATGCCGATGGGCGGTATGGGTATGGGTAATATGGGAATGGGCATGGGGATGCCGATGGGCGGAATGGGTATGGGAATGCCTATGGGCGGTATGGGAATGAGCAATATGGGTCCGACTAATGTTCAGCAAGTTCAATTCCCCAACTTAATGCAGCCGCGTTTAGGTCCGCACGAAGCGGGAAACATCGGTCTTATTATGGACGTTTCTATGGAAATGACTGTAGAACTCGGACGCACCCGCAAACTTATAAAAGAAATTTTAGGAATGGGCGAAGGTACAATCATCGAGCTGGATAAGCTTGCAGGTGAACCTGTCGACATTCTTGTTAACCATAAATTGATAGCCAAAGGCGAAGTAGTAGTCATCGACGAAAACTTCGGTGTTCGCGTAACAGAAATTGTTTCGCCGATGGAACGAATCAATGATATGGGTTATAATTGATAAATAAAAATTAACAGAGAGAAAGACCGGAGATTATCCGGTCTTTTTTTTAAAACTGATACAAAAAATTTATTTTTAAATTTGTTTTTTTAAAGAATGAACAAATTTGTTAATTACTTTTTTGTCAAAATTATGTAAAATAGAACAATGTTAAAAGGCTCCGGAAAAATATTTACAATAGCTATCCCAATAATTGTTCAGCAATTAAGCCACCATATGCAAATTTTGGTTGACAGAGCAATGCTTGGGCATATTAACCCTGAATTTTTCTCTGCTGTGGGTAATTCATTGGTTCCTTACTCTGCGGTAAATTCGGTAATTCTTGCAATCTGTTCCGGGGCGACGATTTTAATCGCTCAAAGTGTCGGAGCAAAAAATTATTCTTTAAGTTGCAGGTATGCAGAATGTTCTTTTATCGGAAATTCGATATTTCCCGTAATTGCTTTTTTATTTTTCTTTTTTGGTTCACCCTTTCTGTTTAAAATAATGGGAGTACAATCTCCCGTTCTGGAATATGCTGTCAGTTATATTAAAATAACTTCTTTTAATTTATTTATAGTCGGAATTATCGCAACCTGCACATCAATACTGCAGGGAATAGGCTTAACGCGCATTATAATGGTTACAGGTATAATAACAAATGTTTTAAATATTTTATTTGACTGGATTCTGATTTACGGAAAATTCGGTTTTCCTGCAATGAATATAGAAGGAGCAGCTTTTGCAACTCTTATTTCAAATTTTACCGCCGTGCCGTTTTTTCTTATTTATGTTTTAAAAAGAAAGAAAATTCCTTTTAAAATAAAGATACGCAACATTTTTAAATTTGATTTTAAATTATATAAAAATGTTTTTAAAATGGGGATTCCTTCAGGGGGCGAATACGCTTTATGGAGTCTGGGAAACCTTTTTGTTGTTTCGTTTCTAAACAGAATTGATATTATGGCGGCAGGTATTTATACTCTTTTATTTTCCATAAAAGGTTTGTCGGTTATTTTATATGCGGGATTCGCGCATGCAGGTTTAACGCTTGCAGGACAAAAGACCGGAGAAAAAGAACACAAGCAGGCTATCAATATTGTTTTTAAATGTTTAAGTCTTGCATTAATTGTTTGCACAGTTGTTGCGGTAATATTTTGTATTTTCCCGAAAGATATACTGGGTCTTTTTACTTCTGATATTTTACTTGTAAATTTTGCTTCTCCGTTTTTAATTTTTGTAACTCTGGTAATGTTTCCGCAGGCTGTTAATATTGTTATAGGATACGGTATTCGCGGCACAGGCGATACAAGATGGATGTTTTACACTCAAATACTGGGAACTATTCTTGTAATAACGCTTTCATATATTCTTATTTTTTCTGCAGGTCTTGGTTTATGGGGAGTATTTATAACATTTCTTGCTGATGAATTTATCCGCAGTATAATTAATTTACTAAGGTTCTGGAAAGGAAGGGAAGTATTTTTTCTAAAACCTTTTGAAAGAGTAAATATTTAAAACAAGAATTTAACCGCATAAGAAAGTTTCAAGTTTAGTTTTTTTATGTCTCGTGCCAATGCCCAATTTTTCTAATCTTTTGGTTTCTGTAACGGACCAATACTTCCGGTTTTCTTGCGCAGATATCATCTAAATCTTTTATTAAAACTTCTTTTATTAGTTTTGCAGCCTCATCAGGATTTGTGTGAGCGCCTCCTTCGGGTTCAGGAATTATTCCGTTAATTACTTTAAAATCTAATAAGTCTTTGCTTGTTATGCGAAGCATACTGGCGGCATCTTTTGCTTTTGATGCATCGCGCAGAAGAATTGATGCGCAGCCTTCCGGGCTAATTACGGAGTATATTGCATTTTCCAGCATGTATACTTTATCACCAACGCCAAGACCAAGCGCTCCGCCTGAACCGCCTTCTCCAATTATAATGCAGATAACAGGTGTCAATAGCTGAGAGAAATCGCGTAAGTTACGTGCAATGGCTTCTCCTATGCCTCTTTCTTCTGACTCTATACCGGGATATGCTCCTGATGTATCAATAAATGTTATTACAGGTCTTTGAAATTTTTCAGCTTCTTTTGCAAGGCGAAGCGCTTTGCGGTATCCTTCTGGGTTTGCCATGCCGTGATTGCGGCGGACATTTTCTTTTAACGTTCTTCCTTTCTGATTTGCAATGATTGTAACAGGTCTTGAATTAAGAAAAGCAATTCCGCCGATAATGGCAGGATCATCTCCGAAAGCTCTGTCCCCGTGCAGTTCGATAAAGTTATCAAATATTCGTTTGATATAATCCAAAGAATACGGTCTTTCAGGGTGACGTGCAAGTTCCACCTGTTTCCATACAGCTTCTGCTTTTGATTGAGAGCGTATTTTTTCTTCCAGTATGGTAAGTTCATAATCAGCTTCGATGTCCGATTCTTTTAAAAGATTTTTTAATTCTTGAAATTTATTTTCCAGATTGTTTAATCCTTGTTTGTTCATATATTAATTCCTTTATGAAGATCAATAAGCGTAGAAATTATTTTTCTCTGTTCATTTCTTGGTACAATAGCATCGACAAAACCTTTATCTTGCTGAAACTCAGCACGCTGGAATCCTTCAGGGAGTATTTGCCTGATAGTACCTTCTATTACGCGCGGTCCTGCAAAACCAATTAATGCGCCGGGCTCTGCCATAATAATGTCGGCTAACATTGCAAAGGACGCTGTTACCCCTCCTGTTGTAGGATCGCATAACATGACAAAATAAGGAACTCCTGCTTTTGCAAGTTCTGCAGCAGCGCTGGAAGTTTTTGCCATCTGTAAAAGAGAAAAAATTCCTTCCTGCATTCTTGCCCCGCCTGAAGTAGTGTAGAGCAGTACAGGTTTTCTTTCTTCCGCTCCTTTTAAAAGAGCGCGTGTTACTTTTTCTCCTACGACAGAACCCATAGAACCGCCCATAAAATTAAAAGACATAACACCAAGTATTAATGGTTTACCTTCTATTGTGCATGTTCCTGTGATTACCGCATCTTTCATCTGCGCTTTTGCTTCCGCTACCGATAATTTTTCTTCGTAACCTGCAAGTTCAATCGGATTAAGCGAATGAAGATTGCCGGAAAACTCCGTAAAACTCCCTTTATCTGCAAGATAGGCAATTCTGTCCATCGGTTCCATGCGGTAATGATAGCCGCATCCCGGACAGGTATTAAGCGCATCATTTACTTCTTTTTCATTGTACGGTATTCCGCACTTTGAGCATGTTTTAATTTCGTTATCTGCCATTTTCAATTTCCTTTTCTATATCCGCATACCATGATGTTCCGAAAACACCGTTATGGAATACAGGATGATTTATAATAAATTTTTGACGTTCAATATTTGTTTTGATTCCTTCAATAACTAATTCGCGTAACGCTCTATCCATCTTGGCAAGAGCTTTTTTTCTGTCAGTGTCATAAACAATAAGTTTTGCAACCATCGAATCATAATGCGGAGGAATCGTACAGCCGTTATATAAAAATGAATCAAAACGAACTCCGATACCGCCGGGTATTTCTAATCGTGTAATAGTTCCGGGAGTAAACGCATTGATTCTGCATTCGATAGATGAGCCTTTTAAATTTATTTGCACCGGATCGATTTCCATACTGCCTGTTGTGCATGCAAGAATCTGCTGACGGATAATATCAATACCGCTTACAAATTCGCTGACAGGGTGTTCAACTTGAACACGGGCGTTTACTTCCATAAAATAAAATTTTTCTTCTTCTGCAAGAAATTCGATAGTGCCCGCTCCCTTGTATTTTAATGAAGCGAACATGGGAATTGCTCCTGCCGCCATCGCTTCTCTCATTTTATCTGTCACTCCGGGTGACGGGCTTTCTTCGATTAATTTTTGATGATTTTTCTGTACTGTACAATCACGCTCGCCTAAAATCGCTACATTTCCGTTTCCGTCTGCAAGAACTTGCAATTCTACATGACGTGGATTTTCTAAATATTTTTCGATAAATACAGTTCCGTCTGCAAAATTAGCTTGCGCCTCGCGGCTTGCAAGAGTGATGTTCTCTTCTAAATCTTCTGCTTTGCGGACTATACGCATACCTTTTCCGCCGCCGCCTGCCGCTGCCTTTATTATTACAGGAAAGCCGAGTTTTTTTGCTTCTTCAATCGCCCCTTCATTTGCAATTACAGCTCCCGTTCCGGGAGTTACAGGAAGACCGTATTTAAGAGCGGTTTCCCTCGCTTGTACCTTGTCACCTAACAACTCGATTACTTCAGGATCGGGACCGATAAAAATAAGACCGTTATCGCGGACAAGACGGGCAAAGGCGGCGTTTTCTGAAAGAAATCCTACACCGGGATGAATTGCATCGCTTTGAGTGTGCATGGCAGCCATTAGAATGCTTTCCATCTTTAAATAACTTTGTGCCGAAGGGGCAGGACCTATGCAGATTGCTTTGTCCGCCATCTTTACATGAAGATTATCTTTATCTGCCGTAGAATAAACAGCAACTGTTTCAATTCCCATTTCACGGCAAGTACGTATTACTCTGACTGCAATTTCTCCGCGATTGGCGATAAGTATTCTTTTTACTTTTGTCTGAGCGGGTAAATTTGTTGCCAAAACTTACTCCTTAATTTCGTTTAACAATAAAAAGATTTTGTCCGTATTCAACTAAATCTCCGTTACTTGCAAGAACTTCTGTAATTTCACAATCAAATTCCGCTTCAAGGTGATTCATCATCTTCATTGCTTCAAGTATACAGAGTGTTTGCCCTGCTTTTACTTTTGTTCCCGGTTTTACAAATGCAGGTGAATCAGGGCTTGGAGAAGAATAAAAAGTTGCAACAATAGGGCTTACTATTTTCTCGCCTTCTTTTGTAGCTTGTGCTGTTGCAGAAATTCCAAGATGAACTGCCGCTTGTTCTGCCGATACGGTTTGTGCTGCTGCATGTACAGGAGCAACTCCCGCTGTAGTGTGCTGTGAAGCATTTCCTTTGCGCAGCACCAAATGAATATTTCCGTCATTAAAATCAAGCTCCGTAATTTCGGAGGAATTGAACTTATCAACAATCGCTAAAAAAAACTTATCATCCATACTAAAAACCTCTCTTAAAATATTTTATTTTAAATTTATTAATCTGCGTCATAATTAACGCCTGCAACATCGAATCCATGTGCTTCCATAAAATCCTGTTTAAAACCGATAATATCAGTTTCTGCAAATACATTTTCAGGTGTTACAATTTCCATTCTTTGCGTTACAGCATTTTGTACATCGTCTCTCATTTCCCAATCATCGATGCGGATGCGGTTTTCGCTGTCTACAGGAACTTTGCCGTCTAAAGTATAAAGACGTTCGCGGTAAAGGCGCGCGATTTGTTCAATGCAGCCTTCATGCAATCCCATTTCTTTCATCACTTTAAAAAGTGATGCGATATAAAATGGAATGATGGGAATAACAGCGCTTGATCGCGTAACGAGTGCTTTATTAACAGATACCCATGCGCCTTTTATTTTTTTTGTTTCAGTAAGTTTTTTATTTATATCGCGGCAGGCACGTTCAAGGTCTTCTTTTGCTTTTCCGATTGTTCCGTTTTTATAAATTGCCCAAGATAATTCAGGACCGATGTATGTGTAAGCTGCAGCTCTCGTCTCCTGAGAAAACAATCCAGCGCTGTCAAGAGCATCCATCCACAACTCCCAATCTTCGCCGCCCATTACTTTTACTGTGTTAGAAATTTCTTCTTCTGTTGCAGGCTCTGCCTGAGCGACATTGAATGTTCCGTCCATCATATTAAGCGTCTTACCGGAAAAAGCTCCCCCGATAGGTTTTATTACCGATCTGTACATAACACCGGTTTTAGGATCGTTTCTTACAGGAGAGGCGAGCGAATAAATAAATAAATCGATCTTTGCAGGGATGCCTTTTTTTGCAGCAGCTTTTTTTACAGCTTCTATAGTTGCAGCTTTTGTTTCATCAGAGTAAGCGTCACCATTTAATGTTATGGAAACAAAGCCGGCTTTTTCAGCCTCGATGTCAAACGCTTTGTTATTATAATAACCGGGCGTTCCGGACCTTTTTTCCGAAGGTTCGTTTTCAAAAGAAAGACCGACTGTGACAGCTTCATAACCGAAGCCCGCGCAAATACGGCTTGCAAGCCCGTATCCGTTAGAGCATCCGACAATAAGCGCCAGTTTAGGCGAAGATGAAGTTTTTGATAAATTCTTTTTTGCGTAATCAATTTGTTTGCGTACGTTAGCCGCACATCCTTCAGGGTGGGCGTTTAAGCAGATGTTGTTGCGTATCATTGGTTTAATCGGCATTATTTTTCTCCTACCAAGCACATCCATTCAGCTTCTGCGGCAAGTTCATCGCCGACATAAGCGTTTCCGCGCTGCTTGATCATTTTAGGCGATACGCGCAAATTTTCTATTTCGCAGCGAAGTTCATCGCCGGGACGTACCTGACGGCGGAACTTTACTTTATCAACAGATGCGAAAAAAAACAATGCGTCGTCACCTAACACACCGAGTTTGCGCAGCCCCGCTCCTCCTGACTGAGCCATTGTTTCAACTATAATAACGCCCGGTACAACAGGATATTCGGGAAAATGCCCTTTAAAAAAATATTCATTTTCTGAAAATAAATGCTTGGCAACTATCTTTTCTTTGGTTGCTTCGATAATTTCATCAACAAATAAAAACGGATCGCGGTGAGGTAAAAGTTTTTCTATTTCTTCTCTGCTCATTTTTATCTCCTTAATTATATTTTTTAAACACAACAACACCGTTGTGCCCGCCGAAACCTAGAGAACCGGAAGCGGCTGCCTTTATTTCGCCGTATTGAACTTTATTCGGAACATAATCAAGATCACATTCAGGATCGGGATTATCTAGATTGATGGTTGGCGGAAAAAAACCATCGCGGATTGCAAGAATGCAAACAATCGCCTCGATTCCGCCGCCGCCTGCAACACAATGACCGTGCATACTTTTTGTACTTGAGACTTTCATTTTATAAGCATGATCGCCGAAAGCGATTTTTATCATTTTTGTTTCTGTCGGATCGTTTATTTCAGTGGAAGTACCGTGCGCATTGTAATATTGAATATCTTCAGGTTTTAATTCTGCGTCTGCAATCGCTTTTTTAACCGCAAGAGCGCCGCCGTTTCCTGTTGGATCTGGGGATGTTATGTGAAATGCGTCGGCAGAACTGCCGTAACCTGCAAATTCTGCCCATATTTTTGCACCGCGCGCCTTTGCATGTTCTTCGCTTTCAAGAATCAAAACACCGGAGCCTTCCGCAATTACAAAGCCGTCTCTGTCTGCATCAAAGGGGCGGGACGCTTTTGTCGGATCGTTGCAGCGTTTTACAGAAAGCGCTTTTAGCATTTGGAAACCGCCGATAGAGAAGGGGGTGATTGCAGCTTCCGCTCCTCCTGAGATGACGACATCGCATCTGCCTGAGCGTATTAAATCAAGCGCCTGACCTAACGCGTCAGAGCCTGCCGCGCAAGCTGTAACCTGAGTGTAAGCGGGTCCTTTTGTGCCGAATATCATCGATATATTTCCTGCCGCTTCATTCGGGATCATCATAGGAACGGTTAAGGGCAACATTCTTTTTGGACCTTCACCTAAAAGTTTTTTATACGATTCGTGAACAACATCAAATCCGCCGATACCGTTTCCCATAACGATGCCGGTTTTTTCAGCATCGCAATTAACAGATTTTTTCCCTTCTGCATTAGTTTCACCTAACAGTCCGGCATCGGCTAAAGCTTGAGTAGCTGCGGCAACCGCCAATTGGGTAAAGCGTGCCATCTTGCGCGCTTCTTTTTTTTCTATCCATATGCTTGGATCAAAATCTTTTATTTCTCCGGCTATTGTTACGTCAAAACCGGTTGTGTCAAAAGAAGAGATCGTTGAAATACCGCTTTTTCCCGCTTTTAATGCCGCGCAAAAATCTTCGATATTGCTGCCGATAGGTGAAACAATTCCCATTCCTGTAACTACAACTTTCTTTTTCATTTTTTCTCCTTAATTAGAAAAACATTCCGCCGTCTACAGGCAAGACCTGTCCTGTTACATAAGTTGAATCATCCGATGCAAAGAATAACACCGCTCTTGCGACATCTTCCTGTTTCCCAGTTCTTTTCATCGGGATCGATTCTGTCATTTTTTTTCTCGCTTCTTCAGGAACCGCCGCTGTCATATCCGATTCTATGTAACCCGGCGCAATCGCATTCACTCTTACTCCGCGGCTTGCAACTTCGCTTGCAAGGCTTTTTGTTACGGCGATTAAACCTGCTTTGCTTGCGGAGTAATTCGCCTGCCCTCCGTTGCCGTGTATACCGACAACGCTTGCCATATTAATAATCGATCCGGATCGTTTTCTAATCATGTCTTTTGCAGCAGAGCGTGCGACAAAAAATGCAGCAGAAAGATTGATATCGATTACTTTCTGCCATTCTTCCAATGACATTCTGAAAGATAAATTATCTTTTGTGATGCCGGCATTGTTTACAACAATATCAAAACAATCAGCTTCTTTTATTGATTTTTCAATTGCTTCATCAATTGATGAAAGTACAGAAAGGTCTAACTGTATCCAATGAAGTTTTCCTCCCGCCGCTTCTTTTCTTGCGTCAAGATCATCGGGGGTTTTGTAATCAAGCCCCCATACTTGCGCGCCTTCTGCAATGAATAAATCGGCGATTGTTTTTCCGATTCCCCTTAGCGCTCCTGTTACAAGCGCTTTCTTTCCGTTTAACCTCATAAAAAATCTCCTTGAATAATTTTATTGATATCTTCCGCAGTTCCTGCGGCGTAAATTGGTATTTCGCTTCCTGTCTCTTTCCATAAACCTTGCAAAACTTTTCCGGGTCCTGTTTCAAAACAAACATCAATTCCGAAGGCTGTGATTGCTTCTTCCTCTTCCGTCCAACGGACAGGGTTTGTAATTTGTTTAACAGCAAGTTCTTTTGCTTGTAAACCTGATGATATTTCTTTGCCTGTAACATTAGAAAAGATTGTAATTTTAGGATTATTAAAGTTTATTGTGTTTAAAACAGTTTTAAAATCTTCTGCCGCTTCTGCAATTAACGGCGAATGAAAAGGACCTGCCACCTGTAAACGTATAACACGTTTTGCTCCGGCTTCTTTAAATCGTTTTTCCGCTTCTATTAATGCAGCATCTGTTCCGCTTATTACAAGCTGTTTAGGTGAATTGATGTTAGCCGCAAATAAATCTTTTACCCCTTCATCTTTCCACTGTGCAATTAATTTTTCAGCTTGTTCAGGCGAAAGCCCGACAACGGCAGCCATGCCCGGCGCACAAACAGAGTTTGCATTGTTTTCTGATTTGCTTCGCAGATTATCTGCGGCTTTTTGCATCGCTTCTCCTCTTGCTTTAATAAGGCGGAAACAGTCTTCTGTACTGATTACACCGGCGCATACAAGAGCGGCATATTCGCCGAGGCTGAAGCCTGCACAAGCGCAGGGAGTAAAACCTTTTTCATTAAGGAAAACAACTGATGCAAGATTTGCGGCGGTTATTGCAGGCTGAGAAACATCGGTGCGTTTTAAAGTATCTGCATCGGAATTTAAAATTTCTTTTATATCTTTTCCTAAAATATCAGATGCGGTTTGAAAAAGTAAACTGACGGCGTTAGATGAAGAAATTAAATCCATCGCCATGCCTGAATATTGCGCTCCTTGTCCGGGAAACAAATATGCAATTTTTTTCAAAGTTTTTCCTCTACCATTTAATAATATTTCCGCCGTAGGTAAGACCTCCGCCGAATCCTATAGTAAGAATTAAGTCACCTTTTTTTAATTTTCCGCTGCGGTTCATTTCGTCTAACGCAATCGGAATTGATGCTGATGAAGTATTTGCGTATTCTTCAATGTTTAAAAAGAATTTTTCAATCGGTATATGCAGTCTGTTGGAAGCAGCCTGTACAATTCTTGAATTAGCCTGATGAGGAACGATATACGCAACATCATCAATTGTTATATTTCCTGTTTTTAAAAGCGATGTGATTGTATCTGTAACAGACTTTACGGCAAAATTGTAAACTTCCTGTCCGTTCATTTCGACACAGGTACAATGAGCGCTGTCTGTTTTATTAATTACTTCACCGTCTTTATAAGGGAAACGCGTTCCGCCGCGTTTCATCATTAAACTTTCGTGCCTTGAACCGTCGGCACCCAAAAGCGTATGCATTAGACCGCCGCTTGATGCGCCTGTTTTTTCCAACACAACAGCTCCCGCGCCGTCGCCGAAAAGAACGCAGGTTGATCTGTCGCTCCAATTTATCAATTTACTCAGAACTTCTGCACAGACAACAAGCGCGCGTTTACGCTGCGCGTTTATACTTAAAAACCCTGCCGCAGTCTCAAGACTGTAAATAAAACCGGAGCAGGTTGCAGTAATATCAAAAGCGCCTGCATTTATAGCTCCGATTTTGTCCTGCAAGATACATGCTGTGGAAGGCGTTCCGTAAAAGTCCGGCGTTACTGTGGCAAGAACGATTATATCGATGGTCTGCGCAATTTCTGCGGCGGCTTTATCCCTCTGTGCAAGGTCATCGCCTGAGTAACCGGCTGCCATAGCAAGAGCGTTTTTCGCCGCTTCTGCCGCCAAATCACTCGAAGCGGTGTTTTCATCGGCGATATAGCGGCTTCCTATCCCTGAATGAGAGCGAATCCACTCGTCACTTGTATCAATTTTAGCCGTTAAATCATTGTTTGTTACCTTATTAGGCGGTACGGCTTTGCCTGTTCCTATTATTTCTATAGCCATATTCTTTTATAACAAATCTTTATGTTTGCTATATCTCCAATATTTACAAATTTCTTGCTTTTGTCAAGATACCTGTTTAGACACATTGAGGGGTTAGGGGGTTGCGTCTGTCAATGAAAGTAAAAATCTTACCCTATCAGTCTATGACATACTGAAAAATCAATAATTATGATATGATAATAAATATGAACTTTTTTAAAATTAAGGAAAAAATGTTTCCTAAAAAAGATGATGTACAAGAGCCGAAAACAATGGGGATTTTGGATCATCTGGAAAAAATTATAGAAATTTCTCAAAAATACGGGATTGAAAAATGCCTTGTTAAAGCTAAAAAACATCTTGATTATGTAACGGATAAATTGGGGATAAGCCCTATTCAAGCGCTTTTATTTTCGCACTTTATGGAAAGAAGCGATGATAACAATATTTATGTAAGCGAAATTGCTTCTTCTATAAAATGCAGTAAATTAAAAATAATTAAATACATAAATGATTGTGATGAACTTGAAAAGAAAAGATTAATTCGCTGTAAAAGAGAAAATGATAATATTTCCTTCCGTGTCCCGCGCGATGTTTGCGATTCATTGCGTAAGTTTAATGAATTCCGTCCGGAGAAAAAAGATAATCTTTCTATCGATCAATTTTTTACACATCTTGAACGGATATTTTGTGAGAGAGAAAATGATGAATTAACTTATGATAACATGGGTGCGGAATTACTTGATCTTATCAATCAGAATATGCATCTTTTATTTTGCAAAAAAATCATGAGTTATCGTTTTGCTAACCAAGAACTTCTCTTTCTTATTTGTTTCTGCCATTTATTCGGAAATAATAATGATGATAACATCTGCGGGCGTGATTTTAAGTTTTTATTTGAAAACAATACGATGTACAGAATGGTAAAAAAAGAATTATCTGACGGCTCTCATGTGTTAATTTCAACAAAGTTTATTGATTATAACGATAACGACGGTTTTGTGAATTCAGAATCATGGAAACTTTCAGACAAAGCTAAAAAAGATTTGTTATCTGAAATTACTGTAGCAAAAAATTTCCAGAAAGGTTTAATGCCTTTCGAAAAAATTATTTCTAAAAAACTTTTTTACAACGAAAGAGAAAGTGAAGCGATTGAAAAACTGGTATCTTTGCTGCAAGAAGAAAACTACGGTAAAATAATTGACAGGCTTAATAATAAAGGAATGAGGCAAGGTTTCGCCTGTATTTTTTCAGGACCTCCGGGTACCGGAAAAACAGAAACAGCGTATCAAATAGCGCGTCTTACTAAGCGTCATATTATGATGGTTGACATTGCCGAAACAAAAAGCAAATGGTACGGAGAAAGCGAGAAAAAGATCAAAGAAATATTTGACACCTACCGCGAAGCTGTAGAAAAATCAGAAATCGCCCCTATTCTGCTTTTTAATGAAGCCGATGCTGTTATCGGCAGACGCAAAGAAATCGGTACTGTTAACGGCACTATCGATCAAACTGAAAACACAATTCAAAATATAATCTTACAGGAAATGGAAAATCTTTGCGGGATTTTAATTGCCACCACAAATTTAACTCAAAACATGGATCATGCTTTTGAGCGCCGCTTTTTATATAAAATCAATTTTGAAAAACCAAGCCTTGAAAGCCGCAAAAATATCTGGAACACCATGCTGCCTGAATTACCGGAAGAAAAAGCCTCAAACTTAGCAGAAAGATTTGAATTATCGGGAGGGCAAATAGAAAACATCGCACGCAAGGTCGAGGTAGATGCGATAATCAGCGGTGATGATTTATGTATGCAAATGCTCACACAGTACTGCAAGGATGAAAGTTTATACGGGTTTACTATGTCTAAAAAGATCGGTTTTGGAAGCGAGTGAGGATATGATATTTTAGGAAAAAACCCTAAAAATTGTAGAGAAATCGGTATTTTAACCCGATTTTCAGATTTTTTCAAAAAATTGATTAACTCACTTGACTCAATATAGCAATAAATTTAAAAAATCTGTATAATTCCTTTTGGGAAGGGTTGTATGATACAAAGCAATATTTTAGCGCCGGGTCTATTCTCAAATGATGCTCAATCGGTAAATTTCCGTGAAATTTGCATGGGTGAAATTGCTCCGAAAACCTTGTTTAGAAGCAGCCATCCCATTAAAGAGAATAAACAAGAAAAAATAATTTCCCAGCTTGCAGGTTTCACAAAAATTTCCTCTGTTATTAATCTAAGCGACACTTCTTCAGGCATAACATCAAAAGCGATATTTGCTCCTTGGTATAATGATCTTTTAAAAAAAGATAGGGTAGTTGCTCTGGGCATGGACTTTAGTTTTTCAAGCGATGGTTTTAAACGCAAATTAAAAGAAGTAATAAAATTTATTCTGCGAACCGAAGGTCCATGGCTTATTCATTGTCATGCCGGTGTAGACAGAACCGGTTTTGTTTCTATAGTTCTTGAATCTTTTATGGGTGCACCTTTAGATAATGTAATCAATGATTATTTAAAATCATTTAACAGCGGTTTTGAATCTGACATTTTCGGCAACACAGAAAATACTGATGTTCAAACAGCAATGCAGGTAATCTCGGCAATGAGCGATACACAATTAATTAACGAAAAGAATCTTCAGCAGATTGCAGAAATTTATTTACTGCAAAAAGTTGGTATAACAGCGGAAGAAGCACAGTTACTAAGACTGAAGCTATCGGGCGGAACGCCGGATTAATATAATCCGCTGATTATTTTTATTGATTATAGAACGCACCCTCACAGATGAGGGTGTTGGTTTTAGAATATTAATCTTCTGGTTCTAATTCTTCTTCATCTGGTTCTACCAGTTCTGGTGGTTCTATCGGTTCTCCTTCTAATTCTTCATTGAATTCAATAATTGTCATTGAAAAATTTGTTATTGATGCTGATATTTTTCCTGCATTAGCATCAGAAACATTTGAAGGATCCGAAGAAAACCCAAAATAGAATTCTACTTTAATGGTATCTGTATCTGTAAAAACTTCAAAAATATTATTAGTTGTTAATATATATTCAAGCTGATGAATTTGCCCAGACTGAACTTGTAATGCAGGTGTATTAGTTAAATATATAAATGGATTATCAAGTACAAAATAAACACCTAAAAAACCAACATCTTTATCTAAGGTACCATTTACAGTTACTTTATAATTTGTATTCTTTTTAATATTACCTTGATAAAAATCAATAAACCTTACATCTGCATTATTACTTGATCCAAAATCACCTTTATTTGAAATAAAATAAATAGTGTTTGTTATTTTATTATATTTTATAACATTACAAGGAAAATCTTTGGTATAATCTTTATTATTACCTAAACCATTATGAATTGTTGCGGTTAATAAAAAATCACCCCAATTAGTTCCAAAATCCGTTACATTTAAATTATCTCCTCCGTTTATAGTTGCTCCTGTATTATTAGCATTTTTAACACTCCACACAATATTTTTATTTGTAGCATTATATGGCTCTACAGTTCCGCTCATTAAAAAAGTACTTCCAATTGGTATCTGATTTTGTACATCTATAATATCAGCCACAGGTATAAAATTATCATTTTGATCTGTTTCGCAGCCTAAAAAGATAAATGCTGTTAACATCACCAGCAAACCAATTCCAACAATTTTTTTCATATATTCACTCCTTATATATTTTCTTAAAGAATATAACATAACGGTTGATAATGTCAATATATAAAGATTGATACAATCAATTTTTATGCAAAAGCTTTATTATTCATAATTAGAATATGGATGAAGCGATTAAAGACTTAAGGAAGATATTATCTATAAATATTAAAAAACATAGAGAAAAATTAGGCTTATCACAAGAAAAATTGGCAGAAAATGCAGAAATTTCTACTATGATGGTTAAAGATATTGAAGGGTGCCGGACATGGGTAAGCGATAAAACCTTAATTAGCCTTGCTTTGGCATTAAAAACAGATACTTATCGTCTTTTAATGCCTGATACATTACCAGAAGAAGAATTATTTAAATCAGTCCATAATGATCTTGAAGTAATTTCACAAAAAATTCTTGTTGACATTGAAAATAATTTAAAAAAAGTTATTAAATTATGGGTTACTAAGAAAAAAAAACATAAATAGAAAGATGATAACATCTAATATAAATAACTAATACCAAAATAATCCTTGACAAGATATATACCATGATATATACTCAAAATATAGGAGATATCTATGCAAACTGCAAAATTATTTTTAAACGGCAGAAGCCAAGCTGTTAGACTTCCGAAAGAATATCAGTTTAACGGAGAAAGTGTTTATATACAAAAAGTGGGTGAGGCTGTAATTTTATTTCCGGTTGATAAAGAATGGGAAGTATTTATGCATGGACTAAATAATTTTTCTGATGATTTTATGTCGGAAGGAAGAGCTCAAGAAAAAGATCAGAAGAGAGAAAAAATATAATGTATTTACTTGATACTAATATTTGTATTTTTATTATAAAAAAGAAAAATGCAAAAGTATTGGATAATTTAAAAAAGAATAGAAACAAAGGATTATATATTTCCGGTATAACTTTAGCTGAATTGGAATTTGGAATTGAAAACGCCGATCCTCATTATAACATTAAAAATCGTGTGGCATTGATGGAGTTTTTATCAATTTTTGAAATTAAAAATTTTGATGAAAATGCGGCTAAAGAATATGGAAAAATAAAAAAAGATTTAAAAGACAGAAAGTATTTAATAGGACCTTTTGATATGCTGATTGGCGCGCATGCAAAGTCATTAAAAATGATATTAGTAACAAATAATACAGATGAGTTTAACAGAATAAAAAATTTAAAAATAGAAGATTGGACATTGATGAAATAGTATAAGATAATAAAATAAAGGAGGTTTATATGCGAAAACAAATTGAAATTATTAATGCAGGTCCATTACTTGATAAAAAGGGTGTATTAACACAAAAAGGATATGCTGTAAAACCTCTTTTAAATTATAAAAGAAAAGATATAAAAGCCCCTCCATGGCGTATTAAAGAATGGGATTTTTATCAGATTTCCAATAACGATTACTGCATACAATTTACTATCGGTCATACATCTTATGCGGGTGCTCTTACAGTAACTTTTTTCAGATTTAAAGACGGTTTGCGTTATGATAAAAGTGCAACGCTCATTTTACCTTTCGGCTCGCTTGGTATGCCGGAAACTTCGGCGCAGGGGATTAGCGCATCACGCAAAGGAATTGAAATATCTTTTGAAGTTGATCAAAACAAACGTATTTTATACTGTAAAACAGCCGCTGATAAAAAAACACCTGCAATGGAAGCGCGGATCGTTCTTGAACGAAAGAGTGACACATCCATTGTGATGATGACGCCTTTTACAGAATATCCTCAGGCGTTTTATTATAATGAAAAAATAAGCTGTATGCCTGCTTCCGGTTTTGTTGATATAGGGGGACAGCGATTCAATTTTGAACCTTCTTCTGCATTAGGGCTGCTTGATTGGGGAAGAGGCGTGTGGCCCTTTCGTACCGAATGGTATTGGGGCAGCGCAAGCGGATTTGTTAACGGAAAACTTTTTGGGTTTAATATCGGTTTTGGTTTTGGAGATACATCGGCGGCAACAGAGAATATGCTGTTTTATGACGGAATAGCAAATAAAATTAACGATGTAAATTTTAATCTTTCCTCAGGCGGTTATATGTCGCCAAAACATTTTTCTTCAGATGATGGAAGTTTCGAGATGGATTTTACTCCTGTATATGATCGTTATACCGAAAATAAACTTTTATTTGTTGATACCAGGTGTCATCAAATTTTCGGATATTTTTCCGGGAAGGTCCGCTTAAATGACGGCACTAATCTTGAAATAAAAGACCTTATGGCATTCACAGAACACGCTGTTAATAATTGGTAATTAAGTAATAAAATGAAGCGTGTAGGAGCTGCAATTGACATCGGCACAACCACAGTGCAAGCGCAATTAATCGATCTTGATTCAAGCGAGGTTCTTGAAACTTTTTCCGCTCTTAACAATCAGCGCGTCTTCGGCGCAGATGTGATGAGCAGGATAAGCGCGGCGCAGAGCGGGAAACTTGACGAGTTGTATACTGCAATAAACAGCCAGATTGAAAATATTTTAAAAAATTTTATTAGTGCAAATAATATTGATAGTATAGAAAAATGTCATGTTAGCGGAAACACTGTTATGCTGCATCTTTTCTGCCGCGCAGATCCCTCTTCGATGGGGTCATCTCCATTTATCCCTCTTTTTTTAAATGAGCGAAATTTTAAAGGGGAAGAACTTTCATTGCCTGCGGAAAATATAACCTTGCTGCCGGGTATTTCCGCTTTTGTTGGAGCCGACATCGCAGCGGGTTTGGCTTTCCTTGACATAATGAACAAAGGAAACGTGAAGGATACAAACCCTGTTTGCGCTCTTTTTATTGATATCGGGACAAACGGTGAAATTGCCGTTTGGAAGGAGAGCGAGAAAAAGTTTTATTGCTGTTCAACCGCGGCAGGTCCTTGTTTTGAAGAAGCTGAAATTTCCTGCGGTTTAAAAGCGACTGACTTTATAAACACAATTGCAGAAATGAAAAAGAAAAAAGTTTTTGATGAGACAGGCGCATTTGATAGAGAATTTGCACATAACGGATATCCTGTTGCAGACGGAAAGTTTATCACACAAAAAGATGTGCGACAGTTTCAGCTTGCAAAGTCGGCAATTTTTTCAGGAATAAAATTTATTTGTAAAACAGCGCATATAAATATTTCCAATCTTAAAACTTATATTGCAGGTGAATTAGGGTATTATCTTAACATAGAAAATGCCGCTATTGTTGGTTTGCTTCCTAGTGAATTAACTGATGCGGAAATCTGCGGAAACACAAGTTTAAAAGGGACTGTTAAAAGCCTGACAGACCCTTCCTTCCTGATTCGCTGCTGTGAAGTTATCGCTCATTCGGCAACCGTAGATTTAACCCATGATAAATATTTTGCAGCTGCCTTTGCACATAACATGATGTTTTAAAAACATGACACCGGCGCATAAAAGGCGGTTTTGCAAATTTCTTTGTAGTCTTCTTCCTGTAAAAGTGAATAATCAACAAATTTTAATGCCTTGCCGTCCTGCTGTACTGCCAGTAAAAACATTTCCTTAGATTTAAATTCTTGCGGTATATATTGAAGCGCTTTTCCGTAATTTGTAAGGGCTGATTTGCAAATTTCATCTGTAAAGAGTTCTTTGGGTAAATCTTTAAGCCAATAGCCGTTTTTTTCTATTACTGCCTGCCATAATTCCGGAGTTTTGAATTTTTCCGGTACATATTGAATTGAGTCTGCGTGTTGTTTAACAGCTTGCAGGCATATTTCGTAAGTTATTAATTTTGCAGGTAGATATTGAAGAACCCTTCCTCCTTTTTCCAAAGCGTCTTTATATACTTGCGGAGTTTTAAATTTTGCAGGAATAAATTTAATTATTAAAGGACATGAAGCAAGAGCGATTCGGCAAATTTCTTCTGTCCTTAATGAAACAGGAACATATTCAAAAGCGCTTCCGTCTGATTTTACAGCTTCAAGGCAAAGTTCATAAGTTTTTAATTCTTCCGGTACATGCTCAAGCATAATACCGCTTAATTTTACAGCTTCAATTAAAAATTCAGGAGTTTTAATTTCCTTGCTGATATTTTCAATTATTAAAACGCCAATGTGTTTTTTATTACCTATGGCAGATAATATATTTTCTTTTGTTTTATATTTTTCAGGTATTTCTCTTAATGTCATATAAGAATCGTGTATAAAAGCTTCTTTGTATATTTCATCTGTACGTAAATGAATAGGGACATTTTCTATTGTATCGCCGAATTGTCTTACTGCAATTAATGCCATTTCTTTATCTATCAAATTAAAAGGGACATATTTTAACGCAAAACCAATCTTTTTAACTGCATTCATGCAAACTTCATAAGTTTTTAAATGATCGGGAACTCCTTCCAGATTTTGTGCATCTATTCTTAAACAGTTATTGCAAAATTCTTCTGTTTTAAATTTATTCGGTATAAATTTAAGCGCGCAATCAAACGATCCGTTTAATACAGCTTCTATACATAATTCATAAGTAATTAAAGATTCAGGGATCGAAAAAAGAATACATGAATTTTTTCTGACAGAAGCTATATAAGTTTCCATAGTTAAAGTTGCAGGCAGTTCTAGGTTTTCTATATTATAAATCATTTCTTTTTTTGTAATATATTCTGATAATAATTCATTTGTTCTTAATTTTTCCGGAACATGACGTATAACGTAACCGCCGCCTTTTTTTAAAGCGGCTAAACTAATTAGAGGCGTTTTAAACTTTTCAGGTACGTCCTCCAAAGCATCGCCGAAATGGCTTACAGCGGCAAAGCAGACTTCCTCTGTCCGCAGATGATAGGGAACATACTCTAATGCGGCACCGTGTTCTTTTACCGCAAGTAAGCATAATTCTTCAGTTTTATCTTTTTCCGGTATTTCATCTAAAGCAAAACCGTTGTGTTTAATCGCTTTTTTTATTAAATCTTCTGTACGGAATTCTTCCGGAACAAATTCAAATGCGCAGCGGTTTTTAATTACAGCTCTTTCGCACATTTTATAAGTTATTATTTCTTTTGGAATATGCTCAAAAACAGCAGCGTTTTCTTTGAAAGCGGCTTTGTAAAATTTTTTGGTTTTAAATATTTTAGGGATAAATTTAATAGCTGTCCCCTGCCAATTTTTCTTTACCGCTTTAAGGCATACTTCGTATGTTTTGTATTCATCGGGAACAAATTCAAGAGCGCTTCCGTCGTTTTCAAGAGCGGCATCCAGCATTTCAGAGGTTTTATAATCTTCCTGTACAAATTTTAATGCATTACCGTGATTTTTAACCGCGGCAAGGCAAAGATCATAGGTTTTAAATTTTTCAGGGATATGTTCCAATGCCCATCCGTATTTTGTTACAGCTTCAAGGCATATTTTATAATCTAATATGTTTTCCGGAATAAATTTTAATGATTCTGATTCATTTACCGCAGCTTCCATGCAAAGCTCATAAGTTTTAAAAGTTTCTGGTACATAAGCGAGGGAACATTTATTTTCATCATGATATGAAAAATCAAGCTCTGATGATGTTACAGCTTCAATACATAGTTCCTGTGTTTTAAATTTTTCAGGAACAAATTTTAACGCTCTTGATTTACTTTTTACAGCTTCAATACACAGTTCTTGTGTTTTCATTTCTTCAGGGACAAATTCCAGCGCGTATCCGTAATAATTTACGGCTGCAGAACATAGTTGCGGTGTAATAAACTTTTTTGGAACATATTTTAATTCGTCTCCGTATGATTTTACCGCTAATTCACAAAATTCCGTTGTAATTAAATCTTCGCGGATATATTCCAATGCTCTTGAATCATTTAATAATGCGCGTCTGCAAAGAGCTGCATCCTGTATTTGAGGATCAATATATTGCAATGCCGTGCCGCACCTTCCGCAAGCCAGCTCTATCAGCTCTTTTGTTTTATATTGATCAGGGGTAAAAAAAAGCAAAAGAGCATTTATTTCTATTGCAATGTGCCAAAAATCGGTATCTTGTTTTAAAGAGCCTTTTCTTTTTTCTTCAATTAGTTTTTCCGCTTCTCTTTCGGCTTCTTCTTCATTGTTAAACGCAATCTTTTTTGCATTCTGCGGCATTGAATACCGCTTTGCTTTTTCTGTATCTGTAAAGAACATAAATTCCGGAATAAAAGTTTTATATTTGCTTCCGCCCGCAGTAAAACAATCGTTTCCGGATGTGCGGATCGCCCAAAATGTCCCGTCTTCATATTCAAAATACGCTTTCATAAAACACCCTCTTTATTTAGAAATACTTATTATAAATATAATACGGCTGCTATGTCATATACCGATATAGTGGTTTAAAATTATTTATTTAATTGAATTAATTATTTCGTATTCGCCGGTAAAATAATCATCTAAATAGGAGTGACCTTGAATAAATTTATCCGGATCCATTATCGCATAATAAGCCTGGCTTGCCATTTGTTCATGGTCAAACAGAACATAACTGTTTTGCCAACCTGCGCCGTATTGATTCCAGATTATTACATGGTCGATATATTTTTTGTATTTATCAAACAATTTAAAAAGAAGTGCATATTGATAACCTAATACATCCGCTTGTTTTTGATTCATAACATCAGGGGCGAACGCTCTCCCGCCGGGAACGTAATCAGGGAATTTAAGATCAAGTTCGGAATAACATATTGAATCAAGAAAACCGTCATCAATTAATTTTGCTAATTTAGAAATTGCTTTCATGTTGTTAGTTGCAAGAAACGGATTTATTGTACCATGCCCTTGAATACCTAAACATTCGATTAAGTTTCTTCCGTCGTATAAGGGATCAATTCTCCATGCGATGTTTAATTCTTTGATCATATTGCAAATTGTTTGTGATTTAGAAGAAGTAACTAATTCGTAATCATTGTAAACCAAGAGAGGGGGTTTACTGTTAATATATGAATCTATGCTACCGTTTTTATCATGATTGTCAAGTTTCATGTATTCGGGAATTATTTCCGGATCATTATAATTTTTTTTATAATTTTCCGCCATTTGAGCGTTTGGAACTGCGATATGAGCGTATTTAAAAAGCAGATACATATAATGCTGGTATGTGTTATTAATATCGTTATCTGACATCGCCATAAGCCATGAAACATTCTTTAAAGATGTTATCCATTCATATTCATTTTTTTGAATTAAAAAATTATGACGGCTTTCATGAACTTCGGAGTTTACTACATCAAATGAATGGAAAGGTATAATACCGCGCTGTTCACTGGAATTGTATCTTGCATCTGTTGACATAAAATGCCGCATTACATACATGATATGATCAAAATAAATTCTGCGTGCAATCTCTTTTTTTACTTTTATTAAAGGTTTTGTTATTTTATAGCCGCCTGAGTAAAACAAGCCGTCTTGATTCCATTGGATTGAATTTACATTTTCAGGAATTATTTGATTCATCCATAGAGGTGATTGGTTTATCCATGCAAGACAATGACCGTGTAATTTATTATGATGTGATGAGTCTCTTATTTTTAAATAATAATCGGTGGGTATTTTCCATTCTGAAAGTTCTTTATCAAAAGTAAAATCGGAAAACTCTTTTATCAGCCATTGCGGAGGTGTTTGATGTATTTCCGGTTTAAGGTTTACCCTAGAGACAAAAATATCATAATGATAGCCGCCGATAGAATCAGGGGAAACTGATTCTTCTCCGTCTGAACCTATCAAGAAACCTGTTTCCTTATTATATTTGCTTTTAATAGGAGCTACTTCAAAATATTTTTTTGTATTTACTGCGTCAGGGATTGCAATTCCGTTAGGATCAGCTTTAGTAATCCTGATGTCACCTAACATAAGGATGCCGTCATAAACTATTGTGTCAGTTTCTGTATGCAAATCAATATTTAAATATTCCCAATTTCCTGATGTAACAGGAATTGCCGTGCTAAGTGTATTTTTAAACCAAGTTTCTTCGTTATAAAAACCGCATCTGTAATCAATATTATAATTTTGAATACCCAAAAGGTTTGCGTTACGGATATAAATTTGCGATCTGTTTGTTCCGTGAGAACCCGAATTTGCCTGCGTTCCTTCGCCGCCTGTGCTTGTCGACCAGATTTCAAACCTCATATATTTGTTTATGGCTTTTTTTGAATAATAAAAATCAAATTCAATATAAGTATGTGAATCAACCGGAATTGAAGAATTAATCGGCGCTCTAAATCCGAAACCGCCGAAATATCTTTTTGAAAAACCGGGATCAAAATATATGTTAAGAAGAATCAATTTTCCATTTCCGAAAGGATTATCAATTGATATAAAAGTGCTGTTAGTGTCGGGAAGAACCCTTCCGTCATTTGTCCGCCAAGGTTTCCAATTTTGAAAATCGTTTTCTATATCAAATGTGTAAGAGGTTATTCTTTGAAGACCTTCTCCCGGATCATTGCGAAAATAAGGATCGTTGTTTGTTTTTTCAGATTCGTTATTAATCATAAAATGCGCGGCAAACCTCTGCGGCGGTAGCTGCATCAGGAGTATAAGCGTCAGCACCGATTTCATCAGCGAAATTTTGCGTAACAGGAGCGCCGCCGACCATCACTTTTACTTTATCACGCACGCCTGCTTCTTTTAGAGCGTTGATTACATCTTTTTGAACAGCCATTGTTGTTGTAAGTAGAGCAGAGAGACACAATACTTTTGCATCGCTTTCTTTTATTTTATCGACAACAGTTTGTGTCTCACAGTCTACACCTAAATCTTCTACCTCGATGCCTTTTCCTTCTATCATCATCTTAACTAAATTTTTTCCGATGTCATGCAAATCGCCTTTTACAGTGCAGATAATCGCCTTGCCGACAGGATTAATGCCGGCTTTTGCAAGATGCGGTTTAAGAGTTTCTGTCGCCTTGTTCATTGCACGGGCTGCAATTAGAACCTCCGGCACGAAAACTTCATTTCTTTTAAATTTTCCGCCGATAATATTCATTCCGTCCATAAGCGCTTTTTCTAAAATATCTGCAGGAGCCGCCCCCGCTTCTAATGCTTTTTCTACCAAAGGAACAATATCTTTGGCTTTTCCTTTTTGTAATAATCCTGATATTTCATTAAAAATTTCAGTAAAATTATCTGACATATTAAGCTCCTTATAAAAAGTATAACACTCTATGATGAAATTTAAAAGTATAAATACGGAATTCTAAAAATGATAATAAAGTTAATTATTAAGTAATACTAATGAAAAAAAAGTAACCGTGCCTTGTCCGTTGTTATATTTTAACCCTGAGATTTTACATAATTTTGTAACATCAACGCCTGCCGCTTCTACAGATTCTATTCTTTTTTCAGGATAAAGGCATGGGGAGGGGTAATTGCAAACGGAACAAATAGGGCAGGAGGCTGCGCCGAAAACGGGCGTATCCGTCAGTTTTTCCTTTATTTCTGATGTTAAAAAAGTGTGTTTTTTTCTGCCTTTTGTCATTCCTTCATAATCAAAGGAATCTTCAATTTTATGCAAAGTTGAAAAAACTAGAACTTCTCTGTAAGAAAGAATTTTTTCCCGCTGTTTTTCAAAACTTTCGCATGCAGGAGGGCATACCCATGATTTATTGTAATTTCCGCAGGCGTTTGTTTTACAATAATCTAAAAGCGAAGGAGAAAAAGGGATTTTACTTGACGGCAGAACCGCCCATTCATGGACAGGAATTTTTAAATTTAAAAAGAAATCCTTTATAAAGTTTTTTTCCATTTTCTTGATTATATTGTATAATAAAGAAGTATGTGGTGGAAAGATAGTATTATTTATCAAATATATCCCAGAAGTTTTCAAGATTCATCTGATGACGGATTCGGCGATATTCCCGGAATTATTTCGCGTTTAGACGAAATAAAAGAACTAGGTGCAAATGTTATTTGGCTCTCGCCTGTTTATAAATCCCCTGATGCTGATAACGGTTATGACATAAGTGATTATTATGCAATTAACCCTAAATTCGGGACAATGAATGACATGGAAAATCTTTTTGCAGAAGCTGCAAAGAGAGGAATAAAAATCATTATGGATCTTGTAATTAATCATACTTCCGATGAACATGAGTGGTTTCAAAAAAGCCGCGATCCAAAAAGCCCTTACAGAGATTATTATATTTGGAAACCCGGCAAAGACAGCAAGAAGCCTCCGAACAACTGGACAGGTTTTTTTATGGGCGAAACTTGGGAGTACGATGAGCAAAGCGGCGAATATTATTTGCATCTTTTTGATAAGAAACAACCCGATTTAAATTATAAAAACCCAAAGGTAATAGAAGAAGTAAAAAATATTCTGCGTTTCTGGCTGGATAAAGGCGCTGCAGGTTTTCGCTGCGATGTTATCAATATTATTTTTAAAACAAGTCTTGCTGACGGTAAAAAAAGCCTGGCTGTTCAAGGGCTTGAACATTTTAAATCGCAGGAAGGCAATCATGAAGTGTTACGCGAATTGCGCCGCGATGTTCTTGATAAATACGATTGTTTTACTGTAGGTGAAACTGTTTTTGTTGATTTGCCTGATGCAAAATTGTTATGCGATGAAAACCGCAAAGAATTAAATATGCTTTTCTTTTTTGATCATTTGGAAGTAGACAGGCGCATTGCTCAATTTATTCCTAAAAAGTTTCATGCTTATAAATTGCTTAATGTAATTACAAAATGGCAAAAAGGTCTTGATTGGAATGCAATTTATCTGGAAAACCATGATCAGCCGCGAATTGTTTCTCACTTTGGAGCGGCGGACAAGGATAGCGAATTTTGGAAACGCAGCGCAAAAATGCTTGCCCTCTTTGAATTAACCTTACGTGGGACTCCTTTTATTTATCAAGGGCAGGAAATAGGCATGACAAATTTTGATTTTAAAAACATTGATGAGCTAAACGATGTTGTAAGTCATGGCTTAAACAAGTTAATGAAAAAAATGTGCATTCCGAAATTCTTACGCTGGAAATGGATAAAAGCAAGTTCAAGAGACAATGCCCGCACTCCTATGCAATGGAACGATTCAGAAAATGCCGGTTTCAGCAAGGGGAAACCGTGGTTAGGCGTTAACCGCAATTATAAGTTAATAAATTACGCTTCACAAAAAAATGATCCCGATTCAATTTTAGCTTTTTACAAAAAACTAATTCTCTTGCGGAAAAACAGCAAAGGTCTTATTTACGGCGATTTTATTCCTGTCTATGCAGATACCAACATCATGATCTATCAACGCATACTAGAAAAGGAAATATATACCATTGCTTTAAATTTTTCTTCACATAACATAAAAATCCCCAAAAAGTTTTTGCATCTTTTTTCTTCAGATTATTATCAAGTATTAAATGCATCAGGCAGTTCTGAATGGAAAAACGAATTGCTCCCATGGGAAGGTGTTTTATTTATTAAGACAGCTTGAAGAAAATAATTTGCTGTTAAGTACCGGTTAATATTTATAAAAAAATTAATAGATCAATATATTATTAAAGTACTAATAGTAAAGGGACAAACTGCGCTTAAAGGTAATTATGCAACAATTTTACAATTTACTATAAAGAAGTATTGATAAATAATACATAACAAATTATTATGGGTTAAAAGGAGTTCTTATGAAAAGCAAAAAGTTTTTATTTTGGGCATTTATTGGATTATTAATTTTTATACTCTTTGGATGCGGCAGTAACCCTGCTCCGGCAGCAAGCATAACCCATGCAGGAATGGATTTAGATACGGCAATAAAAGAAGCCGCAACACAAATGGAAACAAGAATTCCATCTAGAACTATGGTTGCTCTGGTAAGTCTTGCATCTCCTTCAACTGCATTTTCCACACAGGTTTTAACAAGACTTGAATCAGCTATTGTAAGTAATGGTAAATTAATAGTGGTTGATCGTGCCAATCTTGATAAAATACGTGCAGAACAAGGTTTTCAGCTTTCCGGAGAAGTTGACGATGAATCTGCAAAATCTATCGGAAAACTTTTAGGAGCTGGAGCAATTGTAACAGGATCGCTAACCGATTTAGGAGACGTATATAGTCTTACACTCAAGGCAATTAATATAGAAACTGCCACTGTTGCAGTATCGTATTTGGCAGACTTGACAAAAACTTCAAGAATAGAAACTTTACTTGCTACAAGGGATGGGGCTGTTTCCGGCGGAACGTCAACCGCTACGGCTTCAAGACCCGCAAGCACAGTTCAAACTGTTACAGCACAACAAACAACCCCTATCGCTCCAAGACAATTTACTGTTACTTTTAATTCAAATGGTGCAAGTGGAGCAGTCCCATCTGCACAGACTGTTGAAAATGGCGAAAGTATTACTGTTCCTGATGTAGGTACAATGACCAATACCAGAGGAAACTTCGGTGGATGGAATACAAGATCGGATGGTAATGGAACGTCTTATACGGCTGGTACTACTTTTGTTGTAAATGCTAATATCCAATTTTATGCTCAGTGGATAGAAAAGGAATATAACATAGGCGACCGTGGTCCTTCAGGGGGCTGGGTATTTTATGACAAAGGTGTAGTTACTAATGGATGGAGATATATGGAAACTGCTCCAAATAATATAGGTCCTGCACAATGGGGAGCAAATGGTACTAATGTCGGTCAGACAGATACTGCAGTAGGTACTGGAAGTGCAAATACAAATCGTATTGTTCCTGTACTACGACAGACTAATGAAGATGGAGCAGCACTGCTTTGTTCTTCGTTAAATATTAGTGGGCATACCGGTTGGTTTTTACCTAGTAAAGACGAACTTAATTTGATGTATGTAAATCTTCATCAAAAAGGAATTGGTGGTTTTAGCAGAGCTTGGTACTGGTCATCGTCACAAGGAAGTGGATTATGGAGTTCATCAGAAGGTCAGGCATGGACACAAAATTTTAGTGATGGTTCACAAAATGTTTATAACAGAGGCGTTGGTGGTGTCGCCGACAAAAACAATTCTTACTTGATTCGTGCAGCAAGACAGTTTTAGTTTATCATTACTGGGAGGATCGGTGACACAAAGGTAGCAGCCACCCATTTTTTATAGCGTACCTGTGGATAACGGTACACCATATCTAGCGTGGGTGACTGACACTTTTCGCAACCTGACTGTGGAGGTGGCGTAATATCAGCAGCCGCCAAAACGCGTTACGCGCAACGGTAGCAGCCACCCATTTTTTATAAAAATGTTATTTTTTGCATGAGGTAATTGCGCTAATGAAATAATACCATATGCAAGAATAGATACAAATGAAAATGAATTGGAATATATATAAAAAAGCCGGTTATCATTTTGGATTAAAAGAAAATGTTGATGCGCTGATGGAAATATGTTTTAGTAACATTATGTTAGGTGCAATAAATACTGACAACCGGCTCGTTGAGCTTCAATATAACAACATAAAAGTTATTTTAAAATTTTAAAAAGTGTTACAGATGTTATGCTGCATAACTATGAACGATGTCTTGAGGTTGTACCTGAAGGCAGAAAAAATTTTGTGTTTACAAAATCATACATATAAATATTATTGACATTATACTATATAAATTACATAATAATTAAATCATGGAGGAAATAGTATGTTAGAAACAGTAATTGACAGGCAAATGTTACCAGAACCTATATTTTCATATATAAATTCAGAAAAAATCCGCATTTTTGAAGAAAATGGCAATATAATATTATCTCCATTTTACACAAGACCTAATATTAATGAATTATTTGGTATGTTTAATGATGGAAAATTATCTTCTGAAGATTTTATTAAACAAAAATCTATTGAAATGGAAATAGAAAATTAATGAATACTTATTTTTTAGATGCATGTGCCTTAATTGCATTATTATCAGGTGAAAAAGGTGCAGAAAACATAAAATCATTAATTCAAGAAGCAATAGATGGTAAAATTATTGTTAAAATTAATCAAATAAATTTACTTGAAGTATACTATCATATATGTAAAATATATGATCAAAATAATGCAAATCAAGCTATAAATTAAAAAAAAGAATTTCCAATAGAAATTATTAAAGGACTAAATGATAGTGTATTTAATGAAGCTGGAAGAATAAAATCAAAGTATAAAATACCCTTAGGTGATTCAATAGTTATCGCTGAATGCATTATAAATAATGGAATTTTAATAACATCAGATTATAAAGATTTAGCTAGATTTGAAAAAGATGAAAATATTAAAATAGATTGGTTTAGATAAGTATATAAGACCAACCAATGTCGCCTAACGAGGCTGGAGAAAAAGTATAAAGAAAACCTCACTTAAATAAAAATTAACTCTAAGTAAACAGAAGTTTTAAGGATTCTAGAAGCTTGAAATATTGAAGTAAAGAGATATAATAGGTATATGAAACGAGTAATAATTTTTGCATTACTTCCTTTTTTTGCTTTGTTGCTAACGGGGAATCCTGCAAGAACTTCTCCGATATACCCTTATGATGTATATGGAGGCAGTATACTCTTTAAGAATACATCATCATACAATCAATATTGGGAAATAGAACTGCCTGACAATCTTCAAGGCGGTTTTCAATTTGAGCAAATATGCCTGGAAGTAAATGACATAATAAAGATAGAACATCTTTTTCGTGTGCATTGGAATGACGCAAGTAAGTTCGATAAAAATATTATAAATCCAAACACTCATTTTAAGACAATATCTGTTTATGATATGGATACAGGGACATTGCTTAAAAAATTTACTTCAGGTAATAATATTTTTGAATTAATTAGCGGAACAATTGAGAACGGCGCTTTATGGGAAATAAATATTACAGATTTAATTGTCTCAGGAGAAAATCAATGAAAAAGTATTTATTTGCAGTTTTAATAATCATCTGTTCTGCATTATTTGCCGGTTGTTTCATAACCATAAATAACGATTTTGAAACCCATACCGCATATTTTAAAAATACTTCTTCTAAAAATATTTACCTTCAATATTATTTACAAGATCATAATAATTTAGAGGAAGAATATAATTTAACTTACGGATTAATTATCCCATTAAATACTACGGCAACTTATGCCGCTCCGTTAAATAATGATTATCTGGAAAAAATAATAATAGTTGACAGTGACACCCGTAAATTTATGAAGAAAATTAATGGAGCAACATATAACTCCATGCTAACTGTTCCGGAAGTGCTTGTAGAAAATAATACAAGCGGAGGTAAAACTACAAATTATAAATATTATTTTTTAATAACAGATGAATTTTTAGGGATAAATTAAGTTTTTAAAAAATTGGATTAGGTGATAGAAAAAAAAGAAGCCTGACCACTTTAAAGTGGTCAGGCGCCTTTCCGAGAGACGTGCTACAAAGTAGCTGCAATAATTTATTGCAGTAGCGAAAGAACCGATTGACCTCTTTGATTTGCCTGTGCCAGCATGGCTGTACCGGATTGTGAAAGGATCATGTTCTTGGTATAAGTTACCGTCTCACTCGCCATGTTTGTATCACGGATACGGGATTCTGATGCTTGTGTGTTTTCTGCTCCAATATCGAGTCCGCGTACCGCATGTTCAAGGCGGTTCTGATAGGCGCCCAGATCGGCTCGCTGTTTGCTGACGATCTTTAACGCCCTGTCGAGGGTTCCAATGGCACGATTGGCACTGTCAGGATCTGACAGTGAAATAAATACATCGTCACCGACATTTCGGATACCAAGACCCTTAGTTGTCATTGTGCCGATAAACACTTGCTCCCGCTGATCCATGTTAGCACCGATATGGAGCCACATAGAGGCGGTAACCACATTTTCGCCGATTGGCCGTCCGAAACGTCCGGTCAATACGTTCATTCCGTTGAATTGTGCGTGTGATGCAATTCTGTCGACTTCGTCTACAAGAGCTGAAACTTCAACTTGGATGTACATTCTGTCTTCGTCAGAATAAATACCGTTCGCTGCTTGCACCGCCAATTCACGGAGACGCTGGAGAATGTCTTGAGATTCTTGCAGATAGCCTTCTGTTGCTTGAATGAATGAAATACCATTCATGGCATTCTGAGATGCCTGATTCAAACCGCGAATTTGAGACCGCATTTTTTCTGATACAGCTAATCCCGAAGCATCATCACCGGCGCGATTGATGCGCAGCCCGCTCGACAATTTTTCCATATTTTTATCCAGGTACGACTGGGTAACTTTGAGGGATCTGTCGGCAAACATTGCACTTAAGTTGTGATTGATTATCATATACTCACTCCTTTGGCTTTTTCGGCTTGACCATCTTTCTTTTGATGGTTTTTCGCCGCGGCTTCCATGCCGTGATAAAAATTCTTACGTTTCTAAAGAACCGCATGAATCTTTATCGAAAAAAACCGCTTTGCAGTTTTTTTAAGTTAATTTGGGTTTTTCTGAATGAAAAACACAACTTTGTTTTTTTGCTATTCACGTAACACGTAAATAGCCTGATAAAAATCTCTCTTTAGGATTTCTATCGTGTGCCATTATTTCGTTTTCTTATTCAGAAAACGAACCCTCGACCCACCGTTCCCGGAAGGGTGAGGTTACCCGGAAAATCAGACGTCCAACGGACACTTAACTTGTCCAGGAAAGGAAAATTCATTTCTTACATAAAGTAAAGCCGCATAGAATTTTCCCACTTCATTATAAATATCGGAAATTGAAAATTTACCTTTAGAGAAAAACGATACATCATTGCTTAATAATTAATTTAATACTAAGATGAGCATATGAATAACATTCATTCATGGGACGGCAAGTGTCCTGAGGTTGATCTTATAAGAGAGGTTTTTCATTATCAAAGCCGGTTTGAAGGCTCAACTATGGTTTTTAAAATTGATTATCCCGTCACAGAAGACCCTTGTTTTACAGGGCTTGTAAAAGACCTTGCCTTGCTGTCAAAAACCGGCTTTAAAGTAATTATTGTTCCGGGTGCAAAAGAGCATATAGATACAGTATTAAAACAGCATAATATCGAAACATCATATTTTGACAGTTCTGCGCGGAACGATATCCCTATCCGCCTTACAACTTCTCAGGCGATTCCCTATGTAGAAATGGCGGCTTTCAATGCGGCAAGCCGTTTTATGACTTTTCTTTCCGGCAGCAGGGTAGAAGCGCTTGTCGGGAACTTTGTCAGGGCAAGAGGGCTGGGAGTGGTTGACGGCATTGATACCGAGCATACAGGCACAGTCGATAAAATATACGCAGATTCTCTTAATAAAGTCTTAAATTTGGGTATGATACCGATTCTTCCATGTATTGGTTGGAGTCCCTCCGGGAAGCCGTATAATGTCCCAAGTGACGAGATTGCCCTTGCCGTTTCTAAAGAGTTAGGCGCGGTTAAATTGTTTATAATCTCTGCAAATGACGGATCGGCGGCAAAAAACCTCAATTTGAATATCTATAAAGAAAATCAGACAGATAAGATTGAAACAAGGCAGAACGGGAGTTTAATACGGCTTACCCCTTGCCAAACTCAAGGCATAATCGAAGCAAACAGCAAGCCGTCAATAGAATCAAAACAAATATTACAAGAATTAAAACTTGCTTTGATGGCAAGCAAGGCAGGTATAAACCGCATTCACATTGTAGACGGCAGGGAAGAAGGCGCAGTTTTAAAAGAGCTGTTCTCCAATCTTGGCATAGGGACTATGGTTTATGCTGATGATTATGATTCTGTCCGCGCCTTTCATTCAAGGGATTTACCGGATATTTTAAGGTTAATGGAACCATTAATGCAAAATGGTATTCTTGTAAGGCGCAGTGCCGAACAAATACAAGAGAAAAAAAACGATTATTCAGTTCTCGAAATAGACGGTTCTGTCCGCGCTTGCGGCGCTCTGCACGATTGGGGCGAAGGACAAGGTGAAATCGCAGCTGTTGCAACAGACCCTCAGTATACAGACCTTGGGCTTGGCAGAAAAATTGTAGGTTATCTTATCGAAAAAGCCGGAAAAAATAAAATGCGCCGCGTTTTTGTACTGACAATAAAAACTCAAGATTGGTTTGAAGCTTTGGGTTTTAAAGAAGTTCAGGTGGAAAGCTTACCTGAAAAAAGACGTATGGTTTACGATCAGAGCAGAAAAAGCAAAGTCTTTGCTCTTGAGCTTTAATTTGATATTACTTTATCCGCAGCAGATACAGCTTTTGAATACTCTCCGCGAATTAGGAATACAAATATTTCTTCTATAGCGCTATTTATTTTTTGAGGCCATTTTTTTTGCTTCAATACGTTCAATGCATTTTTTGCGTCTTTAATAATAAACTTTTCGCATGCTGTTTTAAATTCAATTAGTTTACTCCGTAAAAGCTCCATGTCTTCAGAAGATACATCTTCCGTGCTGTTATTTGTATTCGAATTACCGATCTTTTTCAGCAATTCCTTAAGCTTATTCATAAAATCAGGGGTTTCATTTTTTATTACTTCTATATCTTCATTTTTCGCCGCCATTTCCAATTTTAACGCAGTGCCCGAAAGCTGCTTTTCGCCGACATTGGAAAGCGCGCTTTTCATACCGTGAACAGTAGTGGTGTATAATACAAGCTCTTCTGTGCTGATTGCAGTTATCTTAGGTAATATTTCTTCCAATACAATAAGTACATTTTGAATGTCATGGACTGTCGCTATTACCAATTCCTTGCTTATAGTGGTTTTCTGCGCCGAATTTGCCTGGAGTTCTTTTCGCTTTGCAATTTCCTGTCTTGCAGCTTCAACAACTTCAGGAGGTTTTTTATTTCGTATTAATTCATTCAGTACTAAATTCAACTCGCGCGAGTCAATCGGTTTGGAAATAAAACCGTCAAAGCCGTTTTTTAAGAACATTTCCGCACGCCCAATTATTGCATTTGCCGTAAGAGCGACGATTGTTTGTGTATATCCCATATTGCGCATTCTTTTTGTTGTTTCAATACCGTCCATTTTCGGCATCATATGATCCATGAACACAATATCATATACATTTCCTTCTTCTATTTTTTTAATCGCTTCATAACCGCTTGATGCTGTGTCGATCTTTAACCCGTAAGGCAGCAGCATTCCTTTTGATACGTAAATGTTTGATTCAACATCATCGACAACAAGAACGCTTCCGTATGGCATATATTCGCGTAAAAATTGCGTCTTGTTCGTGAGCGTTGTGCTGCGGAAATTAAAATTGCGTAATTTTTCTGCCGCATCATTTCCGCAAATTTCAGAATCAACGCGTTTTTGCGGAATATACACGGTAAATTCTGTCCCTTCTTGCGGTTTGCTCGTGACAGAAATTTTACCTTTCATTAGTTCAACAAGTTGTTTTGTTATGGTCATACCCAAACCTGTGCCGATTGTTTCGCGGTTTGCTTCGGTATTAAAGCGCGTATATTCGTTGAATAAATCTTTAAGTTGCGCTTCTGTCATTCCCTGCCCTGTATCTCGTACGCTTATAATAATCGTAACTTTTTCAGTACCTGCATTGTTCTCTTGTTCTTTGTCATAAGAAACGGAAAGAGTAACCATGCCTTCATCGGTATATTTAAATGCGTTTGAAAGAATATTGTTTAATATTTGTTTGATGCGAAGTTCGTCGCCGAAAAGGTTATGAGGCGTATTTGCATCCAGATTGATGGTTAAATCGATAGGCTTTGAATCATAGCGAAGGCGGTTAATTTGAACACTGTCGTTAATAAGGCTTGGAATATCATATTTTACGGGAATCAATTCCAGTTTGCCGGCTTCTATTTTTGAAAGGTCAAGAATGTCGTTAATTATATTGAGCAATACATCGCCTGACTCATATATTTTCTTCATCGATTCTTCCGCTTCATTTGAAAGGTTTTCATCTCTAAGCTGAATTTCTGCGATGCCTAAAATCGCGTTCATCGGGGTGCGTATTTCGTGACTCATTTTTGCAAGAAAGTTACTCTTTGCATTATTTGCGTTGCGTGCTTCTTGCGCTGCAATTGTTAATTGTTTGGCTGTATTGTGCAGTTCTTTGGTCATTCTGCTGTTTCTGATAAAGAATACGATAAGACCTAAAATGATCAATAAAAATAAACTTGCAATTGTCAGCAATAATTTAAATTCTGTTGGATTGGATTCCCATATCGGCAGCACACGGTTAATGAGAACATAATCTTTCGGCAGGTTTTTTACTTTAATGCCGAATTTTTTCAGCGTATTAAAATCAAACTGCCATTGATTATGAAATGACGAATCGAAAATAACAGGAATCTCGTTTATAGGTGTTTTGTCTAATATTTTTGTAGCCATAGAGGCGATAGTGCTGCTCTTTATTTCTTCGGAGGTAATAAACCCTCCTAATGTTCCGTTGCCTATAAAGGAGGCAGTTAAACAAAATACAGGATTAATTGATGCCTGGCTTACCAGCCGCTGGACATCCGCTTCCGAATAAAATGTTCCCTCTGAATCTGAAATATAATTTCCTATTAAAACCAATGTGTCAGGTCCAAAACCTTTTATTTCTTCCAGAATCTCAGGCAGCGGTTTGTCTTTGCTGAATACAACTTGCGCTTGTAAATTGTGTGTGCGTAAATCATTTTGAATGCTTTCTCTTATCCTGATACTTCTTGAAAGATAATGATCGTTTAAAATAAAGATTTGATTTGTTTTTGGGAATAATTCAAGCATTTCCGAAGCAGTCTTGTAAAATGAAATAGTTTCTGAAATACCTGTGGCATTTTTTTCTAACCCGTATATCATTGAGGCATTAAGAGCGGAAACTCCATAAAATAAAACAGGTACATTGGGGAATAATAAATAGTAATTTTTCATTACAAAATCAAATGCTTCATTGCCGGAAACAATAACAAAATCAGGATAGCGTGCGATAAATTCCGTGCGTATCATTTCTGAAATTACGTTGTTATAGCCGGCTTGATTATGAGGTTCGTTTGAGTTTAAATAAATGCTGTAATATTCAATCTGTGTTTTCGCTTCAAGATTTTTTCTGATAGACTCAAGCAGTCCTCTTTCCCATGCATTCTGCGCGTTTTGGGAATTGATGTGCAGTATAAAAGGTTTATCTCCTGATATCTTTTTGCCGCTATGAATTAATTGCATTGTACCGTCGTCAATCATTTCCCGATACGCTTTTTCCAAAAGAGGAACCAGATAATCATGCCTGCTGTTTACATACGAATATACAGGCTGTCTTTCAATTACGCCGCTTCTTTTTATACCTTGCGGAAATCTGTGTTCATAATGCGAAAAACGGGGGAGTATGACGGCATCAGTAGTGCCGTTTAAAAGAGAATTCCATATATCTTCAAATTCAACTAATCTGATTAGTTCTCTTGCTCTCGTTTTGTGAACGTTATTTGCAATATACTCATTCTGCCAGCGGTAACCGACACGCAGACCTGCAAGATCACCCCAGTCGGATAAGAGATAGTTTTTATCTGACATTGAGTAAACAGTAAATTCCGCGTAATCAATGATAACAGGAACTTTTATCAGGTTAGGATACAATCTGTCTAAGCCGTCAGTTTGAGCCGGTAAAATCGCCGCATCACCGTAATTGACATCGGCAATCGCTGTGCGCATTCCCGTCCCTTTAGAGATCATTTGATAACCTGAACGCTTCAATACCGCATACATTACACGTTCTGTGATGATTGATTGATCATCACTTATGGCGACCTTGATTGCCGGCAGCATCAGATCGCTTGCATTGCCTGTTTGCGCCCAAACAGAAATATGGTTATACAAAAAAAATAAAATTGTAAATACGGCAATTAAAGACGGTGTAAACGAAGTTTGCGAAAACGAAGTTTGCGAAAACGAAGTTTGCGAAAACGAAGTTTGCGAAAACGAAGTTTGCAGGTTCTTGTTTTTCATTTTTTCCTTCCCTGAATTAATCAATTACCATACGCTGCTTTAGCTGCGCATTATAGCTTATTTGCATTTTTAATTTTGCAAATGAGTTTTTAAACAATTATGCAGTCCGGAGTCAGTGAAAGGTTTTGAAATAAAATCAATAATACCCATTTCAAAACCAAGCGCTTTAGTTTCATCATCGTTTTTGCTTGTCATAAAAATTACGGGGATTTGTGCATACCGTCCGTCAGCTTTTAATCTTTTTAAAGCCTCAAAACCGTCTATTTCCGGCATCATTATATCCAGCAGAATCAAATCAGGTTTTATATTATTAAGTAAATCGAACATGGCTGAAGCGCAGGCGAGAGTGAACACATTATACATATCCGACAATGTATTATCTGCTGTCATAAGATTAATTGTGTTATCATCTACCACAAAAATGGTTTTCATTCTAACTCTCCCCTTTTTAAACTTATATTTAAATACACAAAAAAAATATTAAACTTTATATTTTAATATAATATAAACTAAATACTGATAAAAGTAAATATAACGCAATTTTGATAAAATGAACTAAATTCAGGAATTTTTTGCTTTAAAAACGTGAAAAATTGTATTTTATACGCCGCTTTTGCGGTTTGTGTATTACAGATGAGCAGAAATATTAGGTATTTTTCTCTTATTTACAAATAATAACGCTGCATCCACAGCAGATATTACTTTTGAAAATTCGCCGCGAATTAAATGCAATGATATTTCGTTAAGAATATTATTTGCTATATAAGGGAAGGTTTTTTGTTTTAGTTCTGTCAAAGCATTTTTGGCGTCTTTAGGTTTAAAAGTTCCGCATGCTGTTTTTATTTCGTTTAATTTGTCTTGCAGATAAATTAAATCGTCATGGGATAATTTCTCGTAACTATATATTTCTGCTGACATTTGTTCAGACAGGTTTACCGGGAGATTTATTTTTTCTATCAATGATTTAAGATTAATAATAAATTCGGGAGTTTCTTTCAATATTACAGATGTATCACTATTAATACCTGCCTGTTCTAATTTATAAGCAATGTCTGAAAGTTGTTTTTCTTCTATATTAGCCAGCACGCTTTTTATGCCGTGAACAGTCGTGGTAAATAATTCTATTATTTTATTTTCTATATTTGAATTAAATAATAAATCTTCCAATACAGAAATTGAATTCTTTAAATCTATTGTGACTGCAACCGCTAATTCATTGTTTTCAATTATTTTTTCTATGCCGGATTTTTGCTGTGTTTTTGAAGTTATTAACGCGGTTTCTTCTATCCCTTTTTCCAGGTTTTTATCTTTTATAAATTCGATCAATATCCGGTTTAACTTGCATGAGTCGATAGGCTTTGGAATAAAACCGTCAAAACCGTTTGATAAAAAAACTTCTTCCTGTCCTATAACGGCATTTGCTGTTAGTGCAACAATAGGTTGTGTATATCCCATAGCACGCAGAATATTTGTTGTTTTAATACCGTCTATTCCCGGCATCATATGATCCATAAAAATAATGTCATATTGTTTATTGGTTTTTATTTTTTCTATTGCTTCAAATCCGTTGTTTGATGTTTCTATATTCAGACCGTACGGCATCAATAAACCTTTTGCTACAAGTAAATTTGACGTAACATCATCTACAACCAGAACTTTACCGTACGGCATTTGTTCATAAACAATTTGTGTTTTTTTATGCAATGTTGCGCCGCGAAAATTAAACTCTTGTAAATTTTTTACAGCTTCCTCTCCGCATACGGCACTGCCGTAAAGAGTCTGCGGAAGGCGTACAGTAAATATTGATCCTTCGCAAGGTTTGCTTTCCACATGAATTTCTCCGTTCATTATATCTATAAGACGTTTTGTTATACTCATACCCAAACCGGTACCGGAAATGCTGCGGTTAGTATCTAAATTAAAACGCGAGTATTCATCGAATATTCTCAAGACCTGATTTTCTGTCATACCTTGCCCCGTGTCTCTTACTTTTAAAACAAGTATAACGGTTTTATCGTTAAATCCTGTTTCTGCATGTACAGAAAGTTCCACTTCGCCTTTATCTGTATACTTAAAAGCATTGGAAAGCAGATTATTCAATATTTGTTTTATACGAAGCCCGTCACCTATCAGATCATGCGGCGTATTTTTATCTAAATTAATTTTAATAGAGAGAGGTTTATGTTTAAAACGCATACAATTTAATTGAACAGCATTATTAATTAATTCCGGAATTTCGTATTGTGTACAAACTATTTCCAATTTTCCCGCATCAATTTTAGAAAAATCTAAAATGTCGTTAATTATATTTAACAATAAATTACCGGATTCATATATTTTTCTGTACCCTTCTTCCGCATTTGCAGAAAGAGTTTTATCATGTAATTGAATTTCGGAAATACCCAAGATTGCATTCATCGGTGTGCGTATTTCGTGGCTCATTTGAGCAAGAAAAATTCCTTTTGAGCGGTTACTCATTTCTGCCGCTTCTTTGGCATTTATTAATTCTGTCATGTCAATAGAGTGCTGTATATGAACTGTCTTACCGTTAGGCCATTTAATGTATCTGTCAACCCTGCGGTAAATGCAATTTGTATCGGTAGTGTGTTCATCCCATACAATTATTTTACCCGGTTCTTTATCAAGACTGATACACGGACAAAAACCGCATCTTTTTTCTCCTCTTCTTTTAAGGACTTTATAACAAATTTGTCCGACAGCATCTCCTTCAACACCGTAATATTGTTTCATGGTTTGGTTCATAAAAAGAATTTCATTTGTTTTAGGATCGGTTACAAAAACCATTAGTTCCAAACCATCCATAATTTCTTTAATATTTTCAAGCATGATATTTTCTTCGGTTAATTTTTGCACTGTTTCATCTGCAGTAAGAATTTCTTTTATAAGGCTGTTTGTTATATATCTTGTAAGAAAAATACAAGATGTAAGAACAACCAGTAAAATTAAAAATTCGCTTAAAAGGTACATATTGCTATTCTGTACTCTGTTTATAATCAATATGGAAAAAATAATTACTACAATACAGCATACAACAGACAGTGTAATGGCAGGGATTAAAACTTTTATTTTAAAATGTTTATTATTCAGATCATTTTGTATTAATGACATATTTTACCCCTGTAAATGTAATTTTATACAATTATGAAGAATTGGATCGGAAAAAGGTTTCGGTATAAAATCTAGAACACCCATTTCTAAGCCAAGTGCTTTTGTGTCAGTATCAGTTTTACTTGTCAGAAAAATAACAGGAATTTCCGCATATCGTCTATCGGCTTTTAGTCTTCTTAAAGCCTCAAAGCCGTCAATATCCGGCATCATTATATCCAAAAGTATTAAATCAGGTTTGATATCATTTAACAGCTCAAACATATTCGAAGCGCAGGCAAGAGTAAAAACATTATAAAAATCTGATAATTTTTCGTCCGCCTTTACAAGATTGACAGTATTGTCATCTACCACAAAAATGGTTTTCATCCTTAAAACTCCCCCTTTTATTTGTGTTAAACAGCCAAAATTAACACTTTCTATGTTAATATCCTTATCGAATATATTAGAAAATATGCAGATAAATGTAAATAGGTAATTTACGTCAGATAGCTGATTGTAAATTAAAGAATTCGGCTGATAGCATATAAATATGACATTAAGACAAGTTTTTATACGGAATTTGAAGAAATTCCGCAAAAATGAAGGATTTTCACAGATGAAACTGGCGGAGTGCTGTAATACTGCGACAAGTTATATCGGAGATATTGAAATCGGACGGAGATTTCCGTCCATAGATATGATAGAAAAAATCGCTCTTGTTTTAAGGATAGAACCGTATCATTTTTTTATAAATCCGGCAGAAAATAACCCTATTTCTGACACCGAAAGCCTTTTTCCGTGCCTTCCGAACTCCATGAAAAAACAGATAAAAACTCAGATAAAGACCCAAATAGATCAGTCAACCAGCGATATAATTAACGAAATAAACGAAATATTAAGTAAATATTAATAGAAAAAATGTTAATATTAAAGAGTAAATGTCACGAACTAACGTATATACCGCATTAATTCTCAGGAATAGACCGGCAGGCGAGTCTAATAATGAGGTAACGCTTCTTACCGAAGAAGAAGGAATTATAAAAGCGACAGTTTTCGGCGGCCCCAAGAGTAAATTACGCGCCCATTGCGCGCCTTTCAATTCGGGGCAGGTTTGGATTTACCGTGATAAATCCAAAGAGTACGGTAAATTATCTGATTTTGATGTGCGTTTCTGGCGTCCCGGATTAAGGGAGATGTATGAAAGAACGATGGCGGCAGGCGCTTTAGCGGAAACGATTTTGGCTTCTCATGGCGGAGGCGGCGAGTGGGGCAGCGCTCTTAAATTAATATTAGATACATTGGATACGCTTGAAAGCGCAAATGAAGAGCTGTGCGGGCGTTTGTTGGTTCATTTTTTATGGAGATGGGCGGGTCTTTTAGGGATTCAGCCTCATGTTGACTGTTGTGCCGCCTGCGGAAAAGAAAGCGGCGGTATACTTGTGTTTAACGTACATGAAGGAGCGCTTGTGTGTGCAGCGTGCGCAGCAGAAGCATCTTTAGATAAAGCAGTGAAGACTTCTAAAAATGACGTTAAACTAAATCCGGGATGCAGACGCTGGCTCTCTGCTGTTGGTGAACTGGATGCTTCGTTTTTGCATCGGTATTCGATGGATAATAAATCATTCAGCGAGGCGAAAGCGTTAGTTTGCGCTGTTATAACAGGAGCATTGGGTAAAAGGTTAGCAAGCTGGGATTGGTAATAGATTTAAAATTGTTCTATAACACATCCTATGCTTTCTAAATATTGTAATATACCGTCCGGTCCGTGCATATGCAATAAACCCACAATTACAAAACAAGTTTTTCCTGACTCAAGAAACTCTTTGATTTGAGGCAGCCATTCATTATGTCTTGATGATATTAATGATTGGTATATTTGAGGCCAATCTTCTTTCATTTCTATCAGTCTTTTGTTGTTTGATATTTCTGATGTTCCGTTTTTCCATTCATATAAAAGAATAATTAATTCTGCTTCATCGCTTTCTATATCTTCTACAGAGTAGCGGACATAATCATTTTCGTAACCATCACCCATCGACATAAGCATATTTATTTGGACTTGCACTGATTCTAAAAAACTTACAGGTTTTTTTTCGCTTTTTGCTTTTTCAAAATAGTATTCATCAATACCTTGCTGAACAAATCCGTATTTTTGAATTTGAAATAAGTTAAGTATATTAATAACCATAGAAGGTTTCATTCTTGCAAATTCATCGATAGATAATCCGTATTCAATACATGCTGAAGAAAGCAGTTCGTAAGTATCTTCTTCCAGAATATCCTGGAGCCTTTTATGATCCGGCAGGAATATTTGACTTAACAGATACTGTTGTACTTCCGGAGTTGATAGCTGCTCCGTATCTGTTTCAAGTACAAGTATATCAGATGCATAAAAAGCGGTATCGAATTGTTCCGGCAACGGAAAATCAGTTTCTCTTAAAACATGGATGCTTCCGCCTAAAAAGAGTGTATTGCCGTTCTTTGTTATTTTCCATACTGAAGATACAGAATCAGCCGGTACAAAATTACTTTCTTCTTGTAAAGAAGGTTTATCATAATATTCACGAATAGCGGCAGCAGAGAGCAGGAAATTTGAAGTAAAAAATAAAATTACAAATAAAAAATAAATTATACGTTTCATAATAATAGGGTAATTTATAAAATCTGATTTTGCAAGAAAAAAATTAAATTATGATAAAAAACGTTTAAGAACATCCATAACTTCATTCATATCCAGCGGTTTTCCGATATGTGCATTCATTCCCGCTTCAAGGCATTTGTCAATATCTTCTTTAAAAACGTTAGCAGTCATTGCTACAATAGGAATTTCTGATGCTTTTTTAAATCCCATTTTACGGATTTTACTAGTCGCTTCAAGCCCGTCCATCTGGGGCATTTGCATATCCATAAATATCATGTCATAGAGATCGGGAGATTCGCAGAACATTTTTACTGCTTCCGCTCCGTTTGTTGCGCACTCTATTTTAAGATTGGTTGGTTCCAATAAAGAGATTACTATTTCTCTGTTAATTTCAACATCTTCTGCAAGCAGCAAACGGTAATTACCGCCTGAAAAAATTTTATTTTCTTCCGTTGTTTGATTGAAAGAATTTTCGGTTTTTTTAATGTTTGAATTTTCAGCAAGCGCACATTGCAATTGAATCGTAAATATAAATTTTGAACCCTTTCCTAAATCTGATTCAATCCAGATGCGGCCGTTCATCATTTCTACAATTCTTTTGCAAATGGAAAGTCCAAGCCCTGTTCCGCCGAATTTGCGGGAGATACTGCTTTCCGCTTGCTCAAATGAAGAAAAAAGCCGCTTCTGCTGATCCGCGCTGATTCCAATCCCGGTATCTGTTACTTCTATTTGCAATGTGCATAAATCATTATTTATATTTTTAATATGTGCCTTTAAACAAATAGAGCCCCCTTCTGAAGTAAATTTAACAGCATTAGTAAGAAGATTTGTAATTACTTGAATCAAACGCTGTTCATCGCCGATTAATATATTAGGGATATCAGAATCTACATAAAGGGTAAAATTTTGTTTTTTTTCTTCGATGCGAAAACCTGTAATGTTTATAGATTTTTGTATCATTTTCTCAAATTCAAATTCTGTAATAGATAATTCAAATTTACCCGCTTCTATTTTTGACATATCAAGAACATCATTAATAACAGCCAAAAGATGAGTTGATGCGCCTTCTATTTTTTCAAACGCATAATTTCTTTTTTCCGTACTCTTTGATGTTTTTCCGATTTGTGTCATTCCGATTATTGCGTTTAACGGAGTGCGCATTTCATGGCTCATGTTGGAAAGAAAATTGCTTTTTGAACGGCTTGCCGCTTTTGCTTCTTCAAAAGCATACTCAAGTTCAAGCGCTGTAGTACGAAGACTTAATGTAAGATCGTTGCGCAGCATAGCATGAGCGATTAATAAACTTCCTGAACGCAGAATTGTTTCTTCGTTATGTGAAAATCCGCGTTCCTTATGACAATCATCAAATCCGACAAAGCCCCAGAAATGTTCTTTTAAAAAAACAGGAACTACAAGAATTGATAATATTCCTTGCGGAGCTAATTGGGATTTTGTTAATTCATCCATCTTGCTTATCAAGCCATTAATACAAAACCCTTTTGAAAGTGTCTCTTCCCAGCCCGGCATTTTTTCATCATATGAAATATCGTTTGTGTATTCATTCCCCTGCTGAGGGGAAGCTCCTTCTGACCATTCATACAATTGTGTGCTGTAAAGTTTTCCGTTTTTTGAAAAGTTTCTCCATATATAAACGCGGTCTACTTCTACAGCATCTCCCATCATGCCAAGACAGCATAAAAGCGCTTTTTCAAATTCATCTGCATCTGCCTGAAGCAGAATGGAAGCAATCATATTTACAGTATTTAAAAGGTTATTTTGATGGAAGTGCTCTCCGCGATTTTTATTCATTTGATCGTTGTGATTTATTGCATTCACCATTATTAAACAGATAGAACGAAGATTGTTCATCTCGTTTTCCGATATAGTTCTCTCTTCGCTGCAATCATCAAAACTTACATATCCCCAAAAATTATTTTGCAAATAGACAGGAACGGCAAAAACAGATTTCATGCCGTGATTTATAAGACGCTCTTTTTCTGCTTCTGAAATTTCATCTAACGGTCCGTTGACATATTCTCCTTTTGAAAAACTTTCCAGCCATGAAGGAACATCGCTGTAAGGAAAAACTTTTTTTTCTGCAGTAAGATTAGTCTGCCGTCCTGAATCATTTTGCCATTCAAAACGCAATGAATAGCAAAGTTCATTATTTATAACTTCATTCTGCCAAATGTATCCGCGATCAACATTTATGGAATGAGAAATAATCCCCATAACTTCAATGATAGATTCCTCGAAAGTTTCGTCATTCATTCCTTCCAGCAGAATTTGTGCAATGTGATTTACAGTTTGTAAACTTTTTTCCTGACGATTTAATTCAGGTGATGTTTTTTTATCACTGTTTAAAGCGTTAGGCTGATCCATGCTTGTTACCGCACAACTCTGCCTGAAGCATTTCCGCCGGCTAGTTTTTTAACTTCATCAACACAGACGTGATTAAAATCACCTTCGATTGTGTGTTTTAAACAGCTTGCCGCTACTGCAAATTCAAGCCCTTCCTGCTCCGTCATTCCCGTAAGATTTGCATAAATAAGCCCTGCGCTGAAACTATCGCCGCCTCCGACTCTGTCAACGATATGAACAGCGTATTTTTTTGAAATGTAAAAATCATTATTTTTACAAAGAATTGCACCCCAGTTGTTATCGTTAGCCGAAATCGATTCCCTTAATGTAATTGCAGCTTGTTTTAATTTAAACTTTTTAATAAGAGCCTGCGCAACTTCCTTGTAACCGTCATGGCTGATCTTACCTGATGTCACATCACTGTCAGATGCTTTAATTCCGAAAACATCGAATGCGTCTTCTTCGTTAGCGATACATATATCAACATATTCCATAAGACCGCTCATTACTTTGCACGCTTTTTCTCTTGTCCAAAGATTCGCGCGGTAATTTAGGTCGCAGGAAACTGTAAGCCCTTTTAATTTTGCAGATTTACAAGCGGCAAGGCATAAAGCCGCCGCGCTGTCAGATAATGCAGGTGTAATTCCTGTAAAGTGAAACCATTCTGCATCTTGAAAAATTTTATCCCAACTAAAATCCGCTTCTTGTGCTGTTGCAATTGCAGAATTAGCGCGATCATAAATTACCTTAGACGGGCGCTGTGATGCGCCTTTTTCTAAAAAATAAATTCCGACCCGTTCTCCTCCGCGAACAATAAAAGATGTGTCAACACCGAATTCACGCAGTTTATTTACAGCTCCTTGCCCTATTTCATGTTTCGGTAATTTTGTAATAAAAGCGGTTTCTATACCGAAACCTGCAAGAGAGACAGCAACATTTGCTTCGCCGCCGCCGTAGGTTACGCCAAAGGAGTGAGCCTGAACAAAACGATAATAGCCTTCAGGTGCAAGGCGCAGCATTATTTCACCTAAGGTAATTACTTTATTCATAACAACTCCGTAAATGTTATAATTAATTTTAAACCAGATTTATCAGAAATGCAATTTAAAAGGATAATTTATCTGTTATTAATTGATATCCGCAGTTCAGGTATCTCAAACCGCAAATTTTCATGTTGTAAAATTCTTTCAGGCAGAAAAAATTCTCCGCCTGAAAGCGGAATAAGCGTAAGTTTAAGTACAACCCCGCGTTCTCTTTCCTGCGCTGTAATTTGAGATTGAGAAAGTATTACTCCCTGCGGGACTTCCGGCATAAAAAATGAAGAAGGTCTTGCTGATTGTAAATTGTTAATATCAGTTTGCATACGAAGCACGAACGTTACGCGCTCACCTGCGGTTATTCGAAGCGGAATTCCTTCCCATCGAAGAGATCGTGTAAATATTTGTTCACCTTTTTCGCTGCGGATATTCAAAACAACAGCCTCAATTTCTGAAGTACCATTTGGTGTAACAACAGAAAACGGACCTAGTACAATACGCCCGCTTATATAAGGAATTAATCTAAATTCCAATGATGTTTGCACAAGTGAAGTTTGCCCAAACGAAGTTTGTCTCCCTGCTGAAACAATATGCGGAGTTCTTAAAAAACGATCAAGCACAAGAGCTCCGGAAAAAGGCGGCATAATTATAGACACATCTTCAGGGATAGGGTAGTCAACAATAAATGTGAGAGTAAAAGATTCGCCTGTTATAATAATTTCCGGATTTATTCTAACAGAAACTTTTAAATCCGATTGTCCCCATACATATGAAAAAAATAAAATAAAAATTGCAAATAAAAAAAATAATTTTTTGTTCATTAATAATCCGGTCCTGTATAATCTTCTTCCGGCGACCATTCTCTGCTTTTCCATTTTTGCTCTTCTTCCTGCCGCAAATATTCATAAAGAATTTCTCTTTGTTCTTCCTGATTGTCTGTGCGGTTATTTTTTGAATTTGTTTCCATTGAAATTGACATGAGGCTCAATTCCAGATTTAATTTTGCATCCGCTTTTCTTGGATCGGCTCTTAACGCTTCTTTGAACGCTTCTGCAGCGGATTGAAATTCTCCTTCTTCAAAAAGTATAACGCCTAAATTGTAATGATTTCTGAAACGAAGTTCGCGATGTTCGTTATTTGATTCTTGTCCCAGTATTTTTTGTGAATTTCCGTAATGAATCTTTGCGTCATTGCCTGCATCAAGCGAATATAATGCAAGCCCAAGCCCGTACTCTGCATAAGGAGCTGCATCTTCATGGTTTAAAGCTTTTTGATAAGGGGTAATCGCTTCTTCATACCTGCCGCGTGAATTTAAATAATTTGCTTCCAACAGCAGAAGTTTTCCTTCTGTGCATGAAGAAAAAAATAAAGAAAATAAAAAAACGATCATTATTTGCGGTAATTGCTTGCTGTGCTTTTTTAATATGCGCGTAACAAATTTGGAAGAAGCAAATGAAAAAAGCGCAAGTATAATAAACAATGTCCGTCTTTGTTTTGTTTCTCTGCTGCCGGTATTTTGTATATTGCTTGTGTTTTCTGTTTCCTGTACGCGGGAAACTTCGTTCTTCGCGTTTGTTGTAAGTGAAGAAGATAAAAGCTGATCTGAAAACCTTGTCTCTTTAAGACTTACTGTAAGCTGCGAAGATGCCTCCTTATTATTTGCATCAATATAGATGCCTCCGGTTTTTTCCGCTATTGTTTGCATAACAGAAGAATCTCTTCGGCTGATTGCAATTTCAGAGTCTTTGTTTTCTATTTCCCTTCCTTCATCACTGCCGGCTGCTACTGTAATTATTGTAATTCCTTCTTTTAAACAGCGGTTAAGTGCGTTACGCAAAACACCTGCATGAGACTCGCCGTCAGAGATAAGGATAATTATTTTTCGCGCGGCAGATGTATTTTGAAAAGCGTTTGCCGCCGCATCAATTAAAGATTCAAGATTTGTACTTCTGCCTGTAACAGAAGAGATGTTTAATGATTCAAGGAAGATAGCGGCAGCTTCAATATCATATGTCAAGGGCACTGATAAATAACCTCTGCCCCTGCCGACAGCGATTGCAAATCGTGCAGATATAGCTGCGTGCGTGCTTGTTACAGAAGAAATAATTTCTTTTGCAATGGAAAGCCCTCTTTCAAGACGTGATATATCTTTTTCATTCATACCGTCGCGGAGATCCATACTGCGTGAGACGTCAATTGCAAAGACTATATCAAGACCTTTTCGGTATTCAGAAGATGAATATCCTTGTCCCCATCTTGGGCACGACAGTGCAATTATTGAAAAAGCCAGAAATAAATTAAAAAGGAATGAAGATGCTCTTAATTTTTTTTCTAATTGCATTGATAGTGTTTTTTTCTTATTGCGGATTAATTCAAAAATAATAATCGGTATAAAAATTAATAAAAATAATAAAACAAAGGGATAATCAAAAGTTACTATGTTAGGTGTCATAGAATCGCCCCCAGTATATTTCTGCGGATAAATCTGACAGATGCTAATAAAAAAACAGCAGGTATAAAGAAATGCAGCAAAACCGAATTGCGTTTATTAATTACCTTTGATCTTTGAATCGTTATTTCGCTGTTATCTAATTGAGAAAAAGCAGACATTAAATTTTCAAGGTTAGGTGCAGCTATAAAAGTACCGCCTCCTGCTGATGCCAAACGGCGTAAGCTTTCAGTATTATAGCGTGAATCAAAAATTCCTGTCCGTCTTATATTTGTATAAGGATCGGTATAATCAATCGGCACTTCTCCTGCAGAGCCGATTGCGATTACCCAAAATGATGCGTTTGTTTCGCGCAAAAAATCTGCCGCAGTTTCAGGATGGATTGCACCTGCGTTGTTTTCTCCGTCTGTAATTAAAACGGCAACTTTTCGTTTTGCATTTGATTTTTCCATATGAAAAGAAGCGACAGCGATCCCCATGCCAAGCGCTGTTCCGTCTCCAAGTTCGCCGATTTTTAATTGTTCCAATCTGGTGCGAAGAGCTTGTCTGTCTGTAGTAGGCGGCAGAAGGAGAGCGGCATCCTCGCCGACTGCGATAAGACCTATGCTGTCAGAAGGCCGGTTATGTGCAAATTCTTCCAGCAGGATTCTGCCTGAGTTAAACCTATTGTTTCCTCCCATATCTAAAGCTGCCATGCTTGGGCTTACATCTAATATAAAAATAATATCTGCTCCGCGATTTAACCATACAGTTTCCGATGTATTTAATGACGGACCTGCCGCGCTGAAAAAAAGTAAGAAGATACCTGTTACTTCAGAAAATTTTAAAAGTTTAACTATGCCTTTATACTGCTGTGTTTTAAAAGGAACTCCTCCCGGTGCGCCAAGCGGTATTGCAGCAATAAAAGGGTTTTTCATCCGCAAAAAAATAATTAATGCAAGTGGGACAATAAAAAAAGAGGAGATTGCAATAAGAGGGTAATCGAAACTGAAATTCATACGGTATTACCTTCTGCTGCTGATGTTTCTTGTACCGGAAGCTTCACCCCTTCGGGGTTCGCTGTAAGTACAGCGGCTTGTTTGTTTTCAAGTTCAAAAAGAAAACGCAGAAGATCGTCTAACAGCCTTGTTATATTTTCACTTTGAATATCGGTACCTGAAAATCTTAAATTATCGCAACTGCGGAAAAAAGGTGATAAAAAAATGCTGTTATTGTCATCTTGTTCAAATTCTCTTGCAGTCATGGCGCGGCAATTATTCCCTGTTAAAAAAGAAAGAAAAATTCTAAATTCGTCTGATAATTTATCAAGGATGATTCGTTTATCAACGCCTTTTAAAACTGCTTTGCGTAATTTTTTTTCTGTTTTATAAATTGAATTAAAAAACCTGCGCCGTTTTAATTTTTCCATTGTATCATTAAAAAGAGAGCGTCCTTTAAATAAAAACAGGATTATTAATAAAAAGAACGCTATTATTATTGTTAAGAAGCCGTAAATCATAAATGCAGTGCCTGGAATTGCAAGAGTAGAAGCGGCGCCGGATAAAACAGGAGAAGAACTTTCGTCTATAATAGAATTTACTGTAATGGTCAGCCCTGTAAAATATTCTCCTTCGATTTCAATTACAGGTAACTCTATCACACCCGGAACAAAAGCTGTAAATTCAATTAATAATCTGCTGCCGGCAGTGCGCTGTTCAAGTATTACTCTATGAAAATCAATGTTTGGATCTTTTGGCATATAATCGGACTGGGGAGTAAGTATAATATCTGTTTTATTTTGACTTACAGCCGGCAAAGGTAAAACTAACGCCGCTTTATCTCCTACAAAAATCTGACGCGGTATTAAGTAAGCAGAATTTTGCGCAAATAAAAAATAGCTGTTAATAAAAAGTATTAAAAAAAATAAAATTAATTTTTCTTTCATATTTTTTTCCGATTTTTAAAAGCTGATGAGTTTCGGCTTCCGAAAAATTTCATTAAAGCAGCAGGTGCATCGGTTTCTGTTGATATATCCAAAAAAGACGCTCCGTTTTTTTTACATTGGGATTCTAAAAAGATTGTTCTTTCGTTATGCCATGCTTCCCAGCTTTCTTGAAACGAATCTAAACCGGCAGGCGCTTCTATTCGTATACCTGTTTCCGGGTCTTCGATTGTAACTAAACCCGGATACGGAACGTTTTTTGGTCCGCAAATTCGTATCGCTGTGCAATCATGTTTACGGCATAAGATTCCCATTTCATGTTCCCAATTAATGCTGAAAAAATCTGAAATTAAAATTACAAGGGAACGCTTTTTTAATAATTGCTGCGCTCCTGTTAAAGCACAGTTGATGTTACTGCCGTATTTAACTTTTGTTGTCTGCGTGCTCTGTTTGTGTTGATTATTATTTTGATATTGAAGCGCTGCCATAATCAGCGGCATTATATGTTTGCGTCCTTTGCGCGGCGGGAATACTTTTTCGATCTCTTTATCAAAGAAAAACGCTCCTACTTGCTGACCTGTGTGTTCCGCTGAAAATGCAATTAATGATGCACAGATTAGAGCTTGCTCATAAGAGTTTAATAAAGATTTTTTTTGTTCAGATGTTTCCGTATAAAGTCTTCCTGAACAATGCATGGACGCAGAAATATCAATTAAAAGTAAAATAGTTAATTCCCGTTCTTCTCTGTACATTTTAACAAAAGGATATCCGAAACGAGCGCTCGCATTCCAATCTATCGATCTGATATCATCACCTGCCTGATAATGCCGCGCCTCATCAAATTCCATTCCCTGACCTTTAAAGATCGATCTAAAGTTGCCGGAAAGCATTTCTTCGGCAAGACCGCTTGAAAAAATGGGAAGGTTGATGATATTACGCAATAATTCGCTTGTTTCCATGTGTATTAAGGTACCGGGACGTGGCTTAAAATTCTTGCAATTACTGTATCTGCGTTCATTCCTTCGGCTTCTGCTTCATACGATAAAACGATTCTGTGACGCAAAACAGGAAGCGATGCTGTTTTTACATCTTCGGGTGTTACGAAATTACGCCCTTCAAACATTGCAAAAATTCTACAGCAACGGTAAAGGGCGATTGAAGCTCTTGGAGACGCTCCAAATGTCACATAACGGTAAACTCCGTCAGAAGAAGGCTGTGTTTCAAAAGAACCGCGCCCTTGAGCAGAGCGTTGATTTCTTGTAGAAGCAGGGCGGGTTGCCGTTACAATCGATACTATGTATTTTGTTATTTGTTCATCAACATGAATTGCATCTGCGATGCTTCGCAGATAAAAAAGTTTTTCCATATTTAAAACATTAGAAAGAGGCGAGCTTCTATTAGAAGAAGAGGATGTTAAAGGCGGGCTGTTTTTTACAATGTCAAGTTCTTCAAACGGCTCAGGATAGATAATCATTAATTTCATAAGAAAACGATCAAGCTCTGCTTCGGGAAGCGAATAAGTCCCTTCGTGTTCAATAGGGTTTTCAGTTGCAAGTACAAAGAAAGGGTCGGGCAGAGGATAACTTGTTTCACCGATTGTAACTTGTTTTTCTTCCATTGCTTCAAGCAGAGCGGATTGAACTTTTGCAGGGGCACGGTTTATTTCATCGGCTAAAATTACATTTGCAAAAATAGGACCGCGGCGGACAGAGAAATTACTGTTTGCAGGTTCCCAGATCATTGTTCCTGTTAAATCTGCGGGCAATAAATCGGGGGTAAATTGAATTCTTTTAAAATCAAGCCCGGTAATTTCTGCAAGGCTTTTTACCGCAAGAGTTTTTGCAAGACCCGGCACTCCTTCCAGAAGGATATGTCCGCCTGCGATAAGTGAGACTAATAATCCGTCAATCATTTCTTTCTGCCCGACAATTTTGGCAGCCATTTCTTTTCTGCACTCGGCAATAAGTTTAGAGCATTTTTCAAGCTCTTCTTTCTGAACCAGTTGTGTTTGTTCCATGCTTTATTTTAACCTTGCTCGCCTTAATAGTCGAGTGGTAAAGGTCAATAATAATCTACATTAGGATCAGTATTTAAAGCAGGTGAATTGCTTTCTCTGTTTTGCAGGATAAACGAATCAATAGCATTTTGATCAAACAATGCCGCTACTTCGGCAGCTTGCGCCCTTGTAAAGAGAAAAGGGATTCTTGAGCTTGTTCTGTTATGAGCTCTTACTTCTTTATCAATATATTCTGCTTCCATTTGATATAAATAAAAATAAGGCAGCTTATCTGAAAAGGTATAGCCTAATTCCATTTTCATTTTGCCTTTTGCTTGTACTGCAAACTTAAATTGCTGCCATATAAGATAACCTTCAGTAGTTCCGTAGGCTTTTCTTCCTTTTCTGCCTGCGTTTCTGTTAAGATTTCTGGCAGTGTAGTCTTCGTTATACTTTGCAAGAGCTTCTATAAACAATTCCCGTCCGTCTCTGTGCCAGAATTGATGATACGTCATCATATCAAGTCTGTATTGCAGACAAACAGCATCTTCACTTGGAAAATATAAAACCTTAACAGTATTTTTTTTAAAACTGCCAAATCCCATTAATGATTTTAATTGCGTTTCAATTTCTCCCATTTGATAATTAGGAGACTTTAAATCGACTATAAATTCTTCGACAGGTTCTTTTTTCATTGTTGTGCATGCACTCAGAAGACTTACGATTAATATACAATAAAATAATTTCATATAATACCCATATCCTTAAGTGTTTTTCTTAATACCTCTGCATTTGCATTTGAAAGTTTCCCTAAAGGTAAACGTGCAGGACCTGCAGGAAGCCCTGCCCAGCAAAGAGCTTGTTTTATAGGTACAGGATTTGTTTCTATAAATGCCGCTTTTATTAATGGGACAAGCTCGTAATGAATTGCACGCGCGCTTTCCAAATCGCCTTTAAGCGCTGCACTTGTTAAAGCTTTTACTTTTGCAGGGACAAGATTGGAGATGACGGATATTACGCCTTCTCCTCCCATGCTGATAAGAGGCAAAGTGAAAGGGTCATCGCCTGAGAGAACCCAGAACTTGTCTTTCGTGTTTTTTCGCGGGAGAGCTATTTCTCTGATTATATCGCCTATCTGTACTATATCTTGCGAAGATTCTTTTACGCCGCAGATGCCGGGAATCTTCGCGATTTCTTTCATTAACGCGATGGGAATATTTCTGCCTGTGCGGGAAGCGATATTATAAACGATGATGGGAATACCAACCTTTGCCGCTTCTTCAAAGTGGCGGAGGAGTCCGTCATCGTTTGGTTTATTGTAGTAAGGCGTAACAACAAGAGCTGCATCCGCGCCCATTTTTTTTGCGCGTTCCGCATACTTGATCATGTGCCTTGTGTCGTTGGAACCTGCACCTACAATTACAGGAATTTTTCCTTTTGCATCTTTTACTGCAATCTCGATAAGTTTTTCTTCTTCGCTTTCATCAAGAGTGGGATTTTCTCCTGTTGTTCCAAGCGGTACAATCCCGTCTATCCCTTCTTTTATTTGAAACTCGATAAGTTTATGAAAACCGTCGTAATCAATTTCCCCAGATTCTTTCATCGGTGTTACAAGGGCTGTAAATGCGCCCCGAAATTCTGTCATATTTTCTCCTTAAATAAGTCACTTAACACATCATCAATAGTAAAAACCCCTTGCCGCTTGCAGGTTACAAGCCAAAGTGCGGCATGTACAGCCCCTGATGCAAGTCCTTCACGGTTGCGTGCAGTGTGTGTAATTTCAATTGTATCTGCCTGAGAATCAAAAAACAAGCTATGCGTGCCGGGAACGCTGCCCAAACGCAGGCTTGGAAAATGAAACTCATCTGTTTGCGGTTTTCTGTTCATTGTTTCGTAAACTATCTTTTTTTTTCGATCTAGTCTTGACAATACGCCTTCCGCTAAAATTTTTGCGGTTCCCGAAGGGCTGTCCATTTTTTTATTGTGATGCGCTTCAAAACCGCCTGCATCGTATTCTGAAAATTTATTAAAAAGTTCCGATGCATGCCATGCAATGCGGTAAAAAATATTTACCCCTATAGAAAAATTTGATGCCCAAAGAAGAGCGCTTTTTGTTTTTTCTATTGTCTTGACAACTTCATCCATCTTATCGTGCCAGCCTGTAGTTCCGATTACAGAGGGAATTTTTCTTTCCGCCAATGCATTGATATTTGCAAGAGCTGTATCAGGCTGTGTAAATTCAATTGCAGCATCAACCGAATTAAAATCCGCTTGCGCGATTGTTTTTGCAATTTGAATATTGCTTGCGTTATTTGTTACAAAAGGGTCTACGATGACTGCAATGCTGTGCCCCTGCAATAAAGCGATCTGCTCAATCATCTTTCCCATTTTACCGTAACCGATAATAGCTATTCTCATAATATCCTCAAAAAAATTATTATTTAGGAACCTCAGGTTTTTCCATCGCATCAAAAAAATCAAGATGAAGCGCTTTTACAACTTCTGCAGCTTCATTGTCATTTACAATAAAACTGATATTTACTTTGCTCGCTCCCTGTGAAACCATCTGCACGGTAATGCCTAGAAGCTGGCAAATTCTAAAAGCTCTTGCTAAAATTTCTGATGAACGCTTAACATTGCCGATTATAGAAACAATCGCTTTTCCAGTTTTTATTTCCACGTTTGCAATTTTTCCAAGTTCTTTTTTTATTTCCGTTAAATCATAAGATGTATCCAAAGTGAGTGATACAGATACTTCGCTTGTTGCTACCATATCAACAGAAATATTATACTTTGCAAAAACGGAAAAAACTTCCGCTAAAAATCCGTATTGCCCCAACATTCTTGTAGAAATAATATCTACCAAAGTTACTTTATGTTTTGAAGTGATGGCACGCACAGGCGGGCTTTTTTTTGCAGAAGATAATACTTGTTCAATCTTTGTTCCGGGTGCGTCAACATTGTAAGAATTTTTTACAAGTACAGGTGTTCCTGTTTTCATGCACGGCTGCATCGCTCTCGGGTGAAGCACTTGAGCGCCGAAGTATGCAAGTTCTGCAGCTTCATCGTAAGTGACATTTTGAACAGGGCGTGCGTTTTTTACAATACGCGGATCTGCCGTTAAAATTCCGTCAACATCTTTCCATACTTGCGCTTCTTCCGCCCTGCATGCTGCCGCGATCATTGTTGCAGATAAATCCGAGCCGCCTCTTCCCAATGTTGTGATGCTGCCTTTATCATCCTTTGCAAGAAAACCTGTTACAACAGGAACAACATTTCCTTTTATAAGAGGTAAAACTTTTTCAGGAATTGCATCCCAGCTTTCTTTTAAAAGCTCAGCTCCTGTATAATTTGAATTTGAAAGAAAGCCTAATTCCCATGCATCAAATGCTTTTGCATTAATATTGATTGATTTTAAAAATGCCGCTGCAATCCGCACGCTAAGCCTTTCGCCGAAAGAGACAAGATAATCTTTCGTTCTAGGGGAAAGTTCTCTAATCAGTGCGATTCCCGATAAAAGACGGGTTAATTCGTCTAACAGATCATTTATTTCTTTTTGAATAGATAGTTTTAAATTCTTTATGGCAGCCTGATGCAATTTTGCTACGCCTGATATTTCAACTTTTCCTTCTTTTAGTGCCAAGTCTCCCGCTTCAAGCAGGTGATCTGTTGTGTCTCCCATTGCAGATAACACAAGCACAGGATTTCTGTTTAATTGTGATTTTACAATTTCTCCGACATGGCGCAAGCGTGAAGCATCTGCTACAGAACTGCCGCCAAACTTCATTACGATCATGATTTTGTCCTCCTGACAAATTATTATACAATGACAGGCAGATCATGGTCAATTTACTTGTCAGACATCTTGTATTTTGTTATTATTTGTTATGATTGGTTTTCTTCTTAAAAAGTCCCTTTATGATATGTGGGACAATATGTTTAAGATAGTTGCGCTTAATTTAGGGTTTATTGCCTTTTCCGCAATTCCTATCTTTCTTCCCATGTTAGTTTCTAAAATTTATAATTCTGATTTGTTAAATATGATAATTTCAGCAATAGGGATACTTATTTGTTCAGTATATTTATCCGCAGTATCATATTCTATAAGATCAATATCAGATTACGGTAATTATAATTTCGGCGAGCTTATCGAAGGGTTAAAAAAAACCTGGCTTGCAGGTTTAGTGATGGGAGTTTTCATTTTTTTATTATTCTTGATTGTAACGATTGTAATTCCGTTTTACATTAGTATGGAGCCGCCTCTTGCCGGTCTTGCTTTATCTGCGCTTATTTTTTGGACGATGGTTTTTGCTTTGCTTTCGCTTCAATATTTTTTTGCTGTTTACAACCGTCTTGGATCGCACATCAGGAAAGCGTTAAAAAAATGTATGTTAATTTCTCTTGATAACACAGGGCTTTCTGTTTTTTTAATTATTCACAACACATTAGCGCTTTTACTTTCTGTTGTGTTTGCATTCATGTTTCCGGGACCCGCAGGAGTGCTTATTTATATTGATGAAGCGCTGCGCCTGCGTCTTTTAAAATACGATTATCTTGAAGCCAACCCGGACGCAAACCGCCGCAAAATTCCATGGGACGCGCTGTTAATTGAAGAGCGCGAAAAAACAGGCAACCGCACTTTTAAGAATTTTATTTTTCCTTGGAAAGATTGAAGTTTTTAAGCTGAAAAAAAATCATTTAGTAAAATCCCCGACTATGCGTCCGCCTGCAAATTTTCCTTTTACCCAATCGCCTTCCAAAGACCTGCCGTCGGGGTAAGATAATTTTCCTTTACCGTGATATTCATGATCAACAAAATCGCCTTCATACATTTCACCGTTAGGTGCATATGCTTTTCCCTTTCCGTTGAGTAAGCCGTTAGAAAATTCGCCTTCGTATACATTGCCGTTATCGGCTGTAAACTTTCCTTTTCCGTTTGGCTGACCATTAATAAAATCGCCTTCGTATGTATCACCTTCGGGAAGCGTCTTTTTTCCTTTTCCTGTTTGCTGTCCGTTAACAAAATCGCCTTCATATATTATACCGCTTGCAAAAGTTAATTTTCCTTTGCCGTTAGGCTGATCATCTGCGAAACTGCCTTCGTATAAATTACCGTTTGTAAAAGAAAATTTTCCCATACCGGTTCGTTTACCTTTAACAAATTCACCTTGATATACATTTCCGTTTTTAAATGTATAGATTCCTTTTCCGTGCGGAATTCCGTCTTTTGTCTCGCCTTCATATTCGGCGCCGCTGTCAAATGTTATTTTTTCCATATGCTGCTCCTTGTATAAATAATAATGCAATTATATCGTAACGTATACTTAATTCTTTATTCAATGTTCGATGCAATTCCCAAACACCCTGCCACCGCCCGTTCCTGACCGGGAAAATATTTGTGAATTGGTACATTCACTGTTTTGACATTTCCGTTAGGGAAACGGAGTGCAAGAGCGCTTGAGCCGCCGCCGTCAAAATTAATTCCTTCCCATGAGCCGAGCGAAAGCAAAAGAAGAGCGGTCTCTTCTTCGGTTGCACCGATACTTCTTAACTGCCTGCCGTCTATCACAAGCAGATACAAAAATTTCCCGTTAGACGAAATACCTGCCGCGCTTCGCGGATGGCGTGCCGCTTCAGTTAATTCTTCGCTCTCATCTGATGCATCGTGTTCTGTTTTAATTTGTGTTCTCTCTGTTGTTATTCCGTCAGTCAAGATTTTGTAAAAACCGCCGACAGCGTTTTGTATATTTTCAAAAGAAATAATTGCAGATTGATTGATAATCGCCGTAGTCCCGTCTTTGTAAAAGACAAGAGCGTCATATCGCGGAACTATAGGGGAGAGAAGTACACCGTCAGAAATAATAATGCCGATATTTTTTATAGGAAGCCCCTCTGTAGGAGATGAAACATCAAAAGGAGCGGCGTTGATGCCTGCAATAAGATTATTATCGCGCGTAAAACTTGAAACTCTTGTGCTTAACGTACTTCCGTCTTCCCGCATGCCGTCCTTTACAACAATGCGAATCTCAGGAGAAGAAAGGTCAATTTGCAAAGCAAAAAATTCAAGCTTTGGAGAGATTGTCTTTCCTTGATAATAATTTACCCCTTTCGCAATTGTAATCCACTTTGGCTGAACGCTTTCAATATCTGAAAATATGTTTGATGTTTCTTTTACTGCAGAAGGAGAAAACTCTTTCAGGTTTTTACTAGTTATAGATGCACATGATAAAAATAATGGTAATAAAATAAAGAATAAAATATTGATCTTTTTAAGATGGATATATTTTTTTAACATTTTAGAATAATAGTACAGGGAGCAGTTGCCTGCTCCCTGCTTTAATTTTTTACAGAATTAATTAATCGCCTTTGATTAATATTCACCTTTACCCTTTCTGTTTCTCTTTAAGAGCTTACGGGCATTTGCTTTTTTCTTCCTGTTAAGGATAGTGGAGGGCTTTTCATAATACTCGCGTTTTTTAAATTCGCGTATGATACCTTCTTTTTCCACCATGCGTTTAAAACGCTTGATGGCTTTCTCAAGCAGTTCGTTGTCATCGACTGTGATGTGCGCCAAAAATAATCACCTCCTTTTCTCCCTGTATGGCTAAAAAACCTTCGGTTTTTTAGCTTGGGAGTTTTGCTTTGCAAAACTCCATTCATGATTTCTAATAAGATTGCTAATTTAAGATTCTACTGATAATTAACTCTTTGTCAATAAGCGGACGGCTAACAAATTCGTCCGGGTCTGTGTTTTCTGTGCTTACCCTTATTTCCCAGTGCAAATGAGAACCTGTCGAAAAACCTGTCGAACCCACAAGCCCTATTAATTCGCCCGCCTCTGCTATTGCTCCTTCCTGTATAATGATGCTTTCTAAATGGTAATAAATCGAATAAACGCCGGGTGCGTGTTCGATGACAACCGAATTGCCCGAGATAATTATAGGGCGGGCGATTTTCACCATTCCCCTTGCGCATGAACGCACCTCTGTCCCTGTCGGCGCTCCGAAATCTACACCCGCATGAATAGATGTGGTTCTTCTTCCGTCAGGATATTGATTGACGCGGCGCGTGCCGAATCTGCTTGTTCTTCTTTCCGGTGTAATGGGAACTACAAAGGGTCCTGTGTGATAAATTGTGTTTCCTGTTGTAGCTGCAATTTCCCATAACAATTCCTGTTCTTTTTGACTTTGCGGGTTCGGTACAAATAAACTTGCAAGTGACGGTGTTAGGTGAATAGTTTCCGAAAGAAACTCTCTGGGAGCGATAGTTATTGGTATTTCGCAGACTATGCTGTCATTCATTAATCTGATAACAGCGTCATTTGCCTCTATAACGGAAGGAACAGTTATAATTGCAGCGTTAAATCCGAGCGGTCTGCCGTCCGAAGGGACATGAAAACATTTTGCCTTTGCCACCTGTCTTCCGTTTACAAACAGCAGCGCTTCTTTTACAGCTGTGTTAACGCCGATTGTAATAGGGTCTCCGGGACGCGGCGATTCAGGGATTATTGTATATCTTAATTGAGCAGATAATTGCTGTCCTGTTATTAAAACAATACTTAATAAAACAAAAAATAATATTTTTTTCATGTTACCCGCTTTTTTTCAAATCCAGAATTATAATTTGCGGTGTTTCATTGCCTCTGAAATTATCGCGGGTAATGTTAAACGCAATATCCACTTTATCATTGATATCAAATTCTTTGTTAAAGAAACGATCTGCGCTTTGCCAGTAAACGGCAGGCCATTTGAATTTGCCTGTGTCAAGAATCAATTTTAAATGTTTCGATTCAGGTTTTCCGATAAGGTTTATATCTTTTATTGTAAGTTTTCTTGCCATAAAGATGAGCTGTTCATTGTTATTGCCGTAAGGTTCAAATGTATCGATTAATTTTAAAATTTCAGGAGTTATAAAATCATGAGGAAGTTCTGCATCAATCTGAAGGAGTTCTTCTTTTTCTTCTTCATCAAGTTCAATTGTTATTACAATTTTTTTTAACCGATCCAAAAAGGTGTCCCAATTTTTTGTCACCATGCTGAAACCGCCTGCCGCTTTGTGACCGCCTGCATCAATAAAAAGATCAGTGCATTGTTCAAAAAGCAAGTGGATGTTGTATCCTCTTGCAGAGCGGATGGAACCTGTGCAGCATTCGTCTCCCAGTGAAACAGCGATGGACGGAACATTAAAAATACGTGCGCCTTTTTGAGCCATAAGTCCTGTGACGCCTTTATTAATATCTTTGCTGTATACAAGGACTATTTTTTTTTCGTATTCTTCAAAATTTTTGTAAGCCATTGTTTCGACAATGTCCCATGTTTCTTCTTCAAGTTCTTTGCGCTTTTCATTCATGGAAACCAAATCGCCTGCAAGTTTCTCTCTTTGTTTTAAATCTTTTTCAAAAAATAAATTGGCTGCAATTTCCGCGCTTCCCATGCGGCGTGCGGCATTTATCGCAGGGCATAATTTCCATGTAATATCTTTTGTGTCAGATTTACCTGTCAGTTCAAATTTTTGAAGCAGCTGTAAAAGACCTGCTCTTGGTTTCTTTTTAATTCCATCCATACCCCTGCGGACGATAATTCTGTTTTCATCTAACAGCGGCATGATGTCTGCGATTGTACCGAGTGCGGCAAGCTGAAGGTCTGCATACTCACCTTCGGTATCAGTTTGATTTTTTGCGCATAACAGAGCGTAAGAAGTAAAAATATTTGCGAACACATCAAGTTCACTTAATTCATTGTCAGAATATTTTGCAATTTTTGAAAGTTCTTTTAAACGCAAAAGACTCTGCCCTGAAGTTGCAGGAATTACTTTTCCGATCTGCGGAGCAATATCCATCAATCCGATTTCTACGCCTTTGCCGAAAAGTTTTGAAAAAGTTTGTTTATGTAAATTTGCATCCCAGCAAAGAATATGCTGCCCTTCCAAAAAAGATGGAAGCCGTGTATCGCTTATTGAAACTTTTCCCGGCACTATAACTTCCGTAAGTGTTTTTATTACGATCAGGTTGCGTATTTTTACAGCTTCTATAACCCACGCATCATTTACGGGGCGCGTATTTAAAAGGCAAATCTGCTGTCCGTAAAGTTCGCTTCTTTGAGCGAAACGAAGAGCGCAGACAAGTTTAAAAGCGACAACGCAGCCTGCAATATCACGGAAAGGGTATGAAGAATTTTTTAACTTTGGATTAACAATGACAAGCGCCTCGGGCAATTCTTCCTGAGGTTCATGATGATCAGTTACGATAACATCTATGGAAAGTTCGTTAGCGCGTTTAATTTCCTGAAAGCGTGAAATGCCGCAGTCAACTGTGATTATTAAAGTGCCGTCTTTTGCTGAAAAATTTTCGACAGCATCGATACTTAGTCCGTACGGATCATCGCCTGTAGGGATGCGCCATGTTACATCAATACCTATGCTTTCAAGGTAGCCTGCAAGGATCGTTGTTCCTGTTATACCGTCAACATCGCTGTCGCCGAAAACAAGAATTTTCTCGCCTTCTTCTTTTGCTGCTAAGATGCGCTCTACCGCATCTTCCATTCCGTCTAAGGCAAAAGGGTTGCGGAGTGAGAGGAGGTCATCTTCCAGAAAATAGCGGATAGCATCGCCTTTGCAAATATCGCGGCGTACAAGGATGGATGCGGTTAAAAGATCGCAGTTATATTTTGCAGAAATTTCTTTGACCAAATCGGGGGATATTTCTTTTTTGTCCCATTTCATTTGTTTATGTTACTTTAAAAATGGAGTATTTACTAGTAGGGTTATAATAAGTTAGGTTAAAATATAACTTTCTAAACTACAATTTTAAAAATCCGAAACAACCCCCGCACACCTCTGTGCCGCTTCTTCAAACTCGCTATGCAGTAAAAATTCCGAAATATCATCTAAAGCGGTTTCAATTTGGCTTGACCATTTTTTTTGCCTTAATTCATTAAGGACAGTTTTTGCCGCTTTTTTATCTAATTCTTTGCATGATGTTTTAATAATTAAAAGTTTTTCTTTTAATAAACTTAAATCGTCGTCAGAAATTTTCTCGCTGTTGTTTTCTTTTTTTGGTGAAAGTTTTTTTATTAAAGATTGAAGCGCGTTTATCAGAGAGGGGGTTTCGGATAACATTATTTGTGTATCAGTTTCTCTTCCCGCTTTTTCTAACTTTTCTGCTGTACCGGATAAATCAGCCTGTCCTATGTTGGTAAGAGCGCTTTTAATTCCGTGAACGGCTGTGATGTAGCGTTCTTTTTCTTCATTGCTTAGGCTGTTTATTTTTTTATTTAATTCTTCTAACACTTTGATCGTTTTTTCCGCATCATTTAAGAAAAACTTTTCTATGTTTAAATTGTTTGGATTTTCTGTTTGTTCAGGATTTTTTTCCAGTTGTTCGCGGCGTGCTTCGTCTATTACATCCTGCGGTTTTTTGTTTCTGATAAATTCATTTAAACAATGATTCAATTCGCGCGAGTCAATCGGTTTTGAAATAAAACCGTTAAAACCATTTTGCAAAAACATTTCTTCTTGTCCGAGCAATGCATTTGCAGTCAGTGCAATTATATCATTCGTATAACCCATGCTTCGTATTATTTTTACAGCTTCTACGCCGTCCATCTTGGGCATCATGTGATCCATGAAAATAATATCGTAGGTGTTTCCTGTTCTTACTTTTTCTACCGCTTCAAATCCGTCGTAAGCCGCATCTATTTTTAATCCGTAAGGTGTTAACATTCCTTTGATAACATAAATATTTGTTTCTACATCGTCTACTACAAGGACGCTTCCGTAAGGCATAAATTCGCGGATAAACTGTGCCTTCTTCATTATGACGGAGCTGTTAAAATCAAAGTTCCGTAATTTTTCTGACAACTCATGTCCGCATACAACTGAATCAACTAATTTCTGCGGAATTCTAACTGTAAAAGATGATCCTTTGCCGGGAATACTTTCTACGATAATCTCGGCGTTCATTATATTAAGAAGACGTTTTGTAATGCTCATACCTAACCCCGCTCCAATAGTAGTGCGGTTTGCTTCCAAATTAAAACGCGTGTATTCATCAAAAAGCAATGCGATTTGATCTTGGGTCATACCTTGACCTGTATCACATACACGGAAAATAATTGTAACATTATCAGTTTCGGTTTCTGCTGCCGTATGTTCTGCAGAAACATAAAAATCAATATTGCCTTTATCTGTATATTTAAATGCATTGGAAAGAATGTTATTCAAAACTTGTTTAATACGCAGCGCATCCCCGTATAAATTGTACGGAGTGTTTGCATCAATATGAAGATTAAATTCAATCGGTTTGCTGTCATACCGCAGACGGTTTATTTGAACTGTGTCATTTATCAGGCTTGGAATATCGTAATTGCAAAAGAAAAGTTCCAGTTTGCCTGCTTCAATTTTTGAAAGGTCAAGTATATCGTTGATTATTTTTAATAATAAATCGCCAGACTCATAAATTTTGCCGAACGCTTCTTCCGCTTCTTCAGGATTATTTTTATTTTGTATTTGAATTTCTGCGATGCCGAGTATTGCATTCATCGGTGTTCGGATTTCATGACTCATGTTTGCCAGAAACGCGCTCTTATAACGATTGCTCTGTTCGGCAAATTCTTTTTCTGCGGAAATCTCTTTAATATTTGCAATCATTTTGTTAAAAGCGTTTGCTAAGATTTCAAGTTCATCGCCTGTTCTGATATCAAGTGTATGATCTAAATTGCCGCTGCCGATAAGAGCCGCATCTTCTGTTAATTTAAAAATCGGGTTTGTCAAACTTTTTGCAAGTCTAAAGGAAACAAGACTTGTAGCCAGAATAAGAAGCAATAATGCAAAGCCTGAAAATACAGCGATAATTAATATTACATTCCCGATAGATTTAAGGGTTGATTGTTTTAAAGTAATAATATTATTTTCTATAAGCACAGCAGGAGCGATTACTTCATCAACATTGATAACAACAGCAAAACTCCATGGGATATTTTTTAACCCGTGATACGCAATAAATTTTTCTGTGCCGTCTAAAGTAATACGCTCTATGCCGGACTTGCCGCTTATCATTCTTTGTGCGGTTTCGCGCGGGAAAGTACCGTTTTCTAAAAGGTTATCCCGTATTATTTTTCCGTTTGCGTCTTTTTTGATACTGTCAGAGATAATCATCTCGCCTTTTTCATTCATAATAAAAGCGAAGCCGGTTTCGCCTATTGCTGTGCTGACAACTACATCGTTAAGCGTAACTAAAAAAGAACCCATGCCTGCAACGCCTGCAATATTTCCGTTTGCATCATAAAAAGGTTTCGCGCAGGTTATAGCAAGCCCTCTGCCTAAATAATCTTCAAATACATCTGTCCAGATAAGATCGTTTGCCGCTTTTGCATTGATATACCACATACGGGTTCTGCAATTAAAATAAGGTGTTTTCTGCGCTGAATCCGGGTCGGCGCAAACTGTAATTCCGGCTTCTGTGCCGATATAGGTTGTCCCCACATTTTCATTATTGATCTGAACAGCAATCAGTAAGTCTTGTATATTCGCCATAAGATCAATTTCTTGTTTAACATCTGCATAATTGGTGTTATCTGAAATCTGCACCATTACAGTTACTTTGCCTTCTGTGTTGGAAGTGTCAGGATAAGAAATATCTCTGCGTCCGTATTTTCCCGGATTAGATTTGATTTCTGTCGCGGTATGGGAAATTATTCGGATATGCTCTGCGATTATCGAAAATTTTTCATCGCTTACAGCTGCCTTGCTTTGAGCGAGGCGCGAAAGTGTTTCTTCAATCTGACTGATTAAAGCCTCTTTTGCGTCATTTGCCGCAGATAAGCCCAGATTATTATTTGCCGTTACTGCATTTTGACGTATTACATTTAATCCGATTCCGATAATTATTATGACTATTGTAATGATAATAATTACGACAATCAGCGTATTTTTTCTTATTTTTTTAAAGATTGAATTATTTGCAGTATTCTTTTGAGTTTCGAGGATATTACTTTGCCGTAAGGATATCATAGACTTATCTCTCCTAGAAATCTCTATTTGATGGAGTCTTCCACAGCTAGCTTCCTGAAAAAATCTATAATAATTTTATCAGGCGGTGTATTTTGTTAAAACTTTTTATTAATTATAAGAGAAAATTGTCAGAAAAACAAGAAAAAAATTTTGAGTTATTTGTAAAATAATTGTTATAAATACATTTATTTTATCATTTTGTATACTTAAAAAATATAAGTAACTGATATTTTCAGGAAATTATTATCCTTATATTGACCGAGCTGCCCGTTTGAGTCACCAAGAAAGAACCCTCCTGAGAATGCAGCGCGTAAATCATCTTTCATCCAAATTAATGCAGGGATTATAACACAATCTTCGTCTTCGATTCCCCAGACTACTGCGGTGCGTAATTCAAATTCATCGCGTAAGAATTTTTTTGAAAGCATTGTTGTAATTCGTGTAGAGGTTATTGGTTTTCCGGCTTCAATATCATCGATGCCGACTTTATCATTAAAAAGCCGTACGCTTCCGTTAGCCTGAAGATTGATATTTATACCGGCAAAAATATTACGGTCAAAACCAAATGACCAGCCAATAGAAGGATTGTAAATATATCCGTCATCGCCTTTTAAATCTTCTGTTATGTTAGCCGCAACTTCCGCTCTGATATTAAAACCTGCAAGTACTTGCGCATAATCAATTCCGATTTGATGATAAATATTAAATAAGAATTCAATTGACGGAAGAACATCCGGAGCAGTTGGAGAAATAAATTTTACTGCAGGCTGAAACATTCGTCCGTAAAAATACTGCACGCCTAAATCCGCGCTTCCGATTGTAGTAGTAAATCTGAGCCCTGCCTGTGCATAATCAAGCCCTGAAGTATCCGGCATAAGAAAAGCATCAGGCGGAATCATCTGCGATAACTTTTTCATTTCTGCAGGTATCCATCTTTTTGAAATTGGACCGCTTACTAAAGTTAAAAAATCATCGTCATTGCCGATTGCAGAAGATATTGCCATGCTGACTATTTCAAAACTTGGCAGAAAAACACATTCTAATTTTGAAAACTGCCCGAATCTATACGAAGCATGTATTAATGGGTTTGCAATCTTTACGCCGTTTAGGTTGTTATTATCCGCCATTTCAATAAATATTTTTGATTGATCAGGTAAATTAATAATATCAAGCGGACCGAATTGATCTGCCTTACCCCATGTAATTTTTCGAAATCCTGCAGATACATCCAAGTCTCCGAAGAATGCGCGTATATATGCTTCGTCAATACTGACCGGAACAAGCGAAGGTACTAATTTTAAATTAATAACTCCTTGAGCGAAATGTGATTGCGCTGAAAAATTTAATTTACCGGAAAACATAAACATATCTCTTGTATTGATATGTTTTGCGCCTTCGATCATTTCATCGAAATATCCGATTATTGCAGCTGATACCTCGCCGCTAATTGAAACAAATTGATTTTGCGCCGATGTTTCCGTATCATCAAAGCTAAATCCAAAATCCTGTGTCCAAGCCGTATTATTTAAAAATAAAACTACAATTACAAATAATCCAATTTTCCTTAACATATCTTCTCCGTATTAATGTTGTGTGTAACGTTCCCTATCTTGCTCTTCCTGTTTCAAGATATGCGGTAGTAAAAACCGAGTCGGGAATCGGATCATCATATTTCATAATTTCCATAAATATTGTTGTTGATGTTCCTGCGGCAACTGTTGATATTTTTGTCTGCATGGGCGATAAACGTCCCTGCACATCCTTGTAGTCTGACATTTCCATAACTTTAACAACTTCATTCCGCTGATTATACATTTCCGCTTTGTAAATAAGATAATTTTCTTTATCGACCCATGTAATTGTTTTTGAATATTGATAATTTGTTTTTGGAACAGATTGAATTACATGGCAAGGTCTTCCGTTTATTGTTTCTTCTCTTAACAAGGTATGGTTGTCAAGCGAAATATCTCTGTCCATAGAAGAGATGTCATCAAAAGAAAAATCTGTGCCCATAAAACTGCCGCCGCTTTCTGTTGCCGCAATACGGCGTACCCTGTTCAAGCTCGGTAAAAATATCCACTGATCCGATCCGCCAGAAGCGTTATCCATTGTTAAAAAGCGTGTCCCTGCTGTATTTGCGGGGCGCTGGAATACGATTACCGTGCGGGCGCCGTTAGGTCCGTCTTTTGAATATTGATCGATTAGCATCTCTGTTTGTCTTCCGTCTCTTGCGGTAATTACCATGCGCGAGCGTGAAGAAACAGTGTCCGATGTTACACGGTTTTTTGCAGCTGTCATAACGGTAATTGCATCCTGTGCGGTTAAAGCGGCTGGCGCATAAAGGCAAATAGCTCCTAAAAGAAAAAGAGCGATTAATAAATTTCTTTTCATTTTTTTTCTCCGTAAATAAATTTTGGTTTTATTATATTAAGCAGTACAGGCATTATTGTAAGGCTTACAATAGTGGTTGACAACATACAAAGAGCAGTTAGCAATCCAAACTCTGCGATTATTTTAAATTTGGAAAATGCCAATACAGCAAATCCTATACCGACTGACATTGCTGTTGTGCATATCGCTCTGCCGCAGGCAATAAAAGTTCTTCTAAGAGCGCCTTCTACTCCGTTGTTAAATTCCCTTTTATAAAATTCCAAAAAATGAATTGCGTCATCTATACCGATACAAACAGTTAAACTTGCAATAAGGGCTGTTCCAAGATTTAATTTGATACCTATAAGCCCCATTACTGTAAAGTTACACATAACAGCAAGTATTAAAGGTATTGCGCTGACTATTCCCGCAATAATGGATTTATTTGCAATCGCTACAATTATAAATATCATAAAAATAGAAATAATAATCGATATTATTTGTGAATTTAAAATTAAATCTGTTACCGCTAATTCCTGCATTACGCCGCCGCCGATCATTGTCCGCACATTTTTCGGGAAGTTAACATCTATATATTTTTCAATAACTTCTATAACCTCTTTTGTATCGCCGCTCCCTGTTGTCCGTAATTGTAACATTGTTCTGATTGCTGTGGGTTCAAGAGGATTGTTAGAATACCCTGAATCGTCTCCGCCTGCAAGCAGAACCAAATAATTTGCAATTAATCTCTGTAAATCTTCGTTCGTTTCTTTCCCGTAACGCTGCGGATCGGAAGGAATTTCATAATATGAAGCGCCGTCATAATTTGTAAGGCGTTTAAGTTCTCTTACAAGATCATTTCCGCTCATGTTAGGTGACATTCCTGCAGCTGTATCAAGAAACTTTAATAAATCGGATGCGCTGTACCGCTCCCAGACAGGCGCTGAAGAAAAACTTGCAGTTTCATTTGCATACACAGGCGCCGCTTCATCATCAGTAAAACCGAAGTTTCCAAAACCAAAATCGTTATCATCATTAAAACCAAAACCGCCTGTTGCGTTTGCAGAAGGCATTGACGGCTGTAATCCTTCAGGGCTTTGATCGACATTAAAAACTTGATTGATCCGTTTTATTACATCAGTAAAGCCGACCGCATTTCCAACCTCAGGAATATTATTAATAAGATAAGCAGAAAGACTGTCTGCGGCTTTTAAAACATCAGGGTGGAGTATTTCTTCGGTAGTGTCTGCCTGAATAATTACATTTACATCTTTTGAACCGCCGAAATATTCCCTGATAAAATGATCCGCACGGCTGATATCTGTTTCGCTCTGGAAAAAATCTACAATTGAATTATCAACTACTATTTTTGATATTCCGTATATCGAAATTAAAAAAAGCAATATTGTAGAAAAGATAACCGTTTTCTTTTTTCTTACGATGCTAAGGAAAATATTTGCTATTTTACTGCTGATAGGGTCTTCGTTTTGATCATCGTTTTCAAGTTTTTTTACAGAAGCGGAGTTTGCAGGACCTCGCAAAAGCAGCATAGAAGGAATAAAAAGTATTGTTAAAAAGAAAACAGCAAGAACGCCGACGCTTGTATAATATCCAAACTCTCTCATCGGGATAATCGAAGTAAAACAAAAAGAAACAAAACCGGTTACCGATGTGATTGCAGCAAGGAATATCGGTTTTATCATTTTCCTCATAAGATCTAAAATAATTTCGCGGTGTTCTTCTTTTGTTAAAATTCTTTCGCGGATTTCTTTTACATAATGAGTGATTACATGGATACCGTAAGCATGCCCTACTGCGATAAGAATTATCGGCATTATAGTTGTTATAGTAGAAAGTTTAACACCGAACATTGCCGCTAATCCTACAGTCCAAATAACAGAAATAATTGCGGTAGAAATAGGCAGAATAACAAAAATTAATCGTCTTAAGGAAAGAAACAGCATAACTAAAACAGCGATAACGGCAAGCGGCAATAACAAGACGTTATCTGCAATTATTGATTCGTTTATTGTTGCATTTAATACGGTTGTTCCCGCAAAATAAACTTCTGCATCTCCTTTAAAAATATCTTTTGCTATCGCTTTAATCTTTGAATAACATTGTGCAACCTGCGGAGTGCAAGCGTCTATAGACATTATATCAAGTGTTATAAGCAATTGAGTTGCGGAAAGATCATTTGAAACAAGAGAACCTCTGTATAAATCCCATGATGCAATACGTCTTTTAAGTTCCGAGATTTCTTCCGGTGTTCCGAAAAAATCTTCCGGCACTAAATCTGAAACAATAATACTTTCGCTGTCGCCTGTTATATATTGCGTTGACATAAGCGAATTGATCGATTTAACCAGCTCAATATTTTCTACAGTCTGTGAAAATTCGCGTATCTTCTGTAAAAAATCTTTTTCAAAAACAGTTTTGAAAGGACGTTCCAGTCCGACTAAAATTACAACTTGCCCGCCGAAAGTATCATCAATATATTCAGAAATAACTCTTGCCTGATGTTTATCAGGAATAAAACGAAGGTTATTATTATCCAATTCAACACGAGGAAGCTGGATACCTAAAAACAAAGTGATCGCCGCAATGATGCCTACAATTATTGCAGGTTTTTTAAACAATTTATCCATTATTGACTCTTTTATCATAATTATACTACATATATGAATAAAAACAACATAAAGTTCATTTTGATACAAAATTGATATTTTTATTTTTTTTCTGTTTATAAATATATAAAACTTATAATATAAAGTATTAAATTTTTCATTTTAAATGGTGTATAATACTTTTATGTAGCGTGTTTAAGGGTTAAGGTGTATAATGTCCGATAGGCGGGAGGGTGTTATGTATGTTATCCATGCAGATAATAGTATTTTTTTCCGTAAGGTTATAAAAGTTTTTTTATCGGAGCTTGGTGTAGATTCTGACAGTTTTGACAAAGGAGAAGACATACTAAACGAGATTGGAACCAAAAAGGTTTCCTGCGTCATTACCGGTTTGGAACTTGCCGATATGACAGGCGAAGAATTGATAAGGCAGCTTCAATTTTCGGGACATTTAATGACTATTATCGCGGTAACAAGCAGCGGAAATGAATCCCGTATTAAAAACCTTGATGAGCTGGGTGTTAAAGCAACCATTCAAAAAGGCGGCGATTGGAAGGAAAAACTGCGAGAATATTTTTAAATTTAAAACTTTTCTTTTTATTTTTCTTGACAAAATAATTAAATTCCCCTGAAAATAATACTAAGATATGTGAGGATGACAAATATGGTTAGAATTCTGGTTGTAGATGACAGTATAATAATGAGGAATATTGTTAAAAATACATTTGCAGGGCTAAAAATCCCTTTTGAATGTTTTGAAGCCGATAATGGAAGAGCTGCTTTGCGGGTTTTAGAATCCAACAGCGTTACAATTGTTTTTCTGGACTGGAATATGCCGGGTATGGACGGCATGGAATTCCTTAAAACAGTAAGGGCAATACCGCAATATAAGGATTTACCGATTATAATGGTAACTTCCGAAAGAGGCAAATTCAGTGTAATAGAAGCTCTGCAAAACGGAGCAACCGATTATATCGTAAAACCTGTTCAGGAAAAAATTTTTAAAGAGAAAGTACAAGAAATTCTTGTTTTAGCGAGGAAGTAAAATGGAACAATATATTCAGCCTTTTATAGACGGATGTGTCGAAGTTTTCCGTGATTTATGCAATGTGGAAATAAGACCCGGCAGGGTATTCTTTGTTTCTAAAGATGAATTTGAAACAATTTGGGATATGTCGGGAATTATCGGGCTTTCCGGTGAAGCAAACGGAGCGGTTGCTATATCAATTAAAGAAGACACCGCTTTCAAGCTTACAAATATTTTGACAGGTAAAGAGTATACAACTGTCGACAGGGAAGTCACCGATATGTTAGGTGAAATTGTAAATATAATTGCAGGAAATGTAAAAATTGTTTTTGAGAAAAAGCACCGCATAAAAATTTCCATGCCTTCTATAATCAAAGGAAAATCACATTCAATAGTCTGGCCCTCAGAAAAAGCAAGGATAATCTGTATTCCTTTTGGAATTTTCGAGGATCAGGAATTATGTCTGTCTGTAGCGGTGGAACAGATTAAATGAAAGACAACAAAGTAAAAAGTATTTTACTTTCTGTATTTCTTGGTAATCGCTACCTTACGCTTACCAATGTAAAAGAGCAGGTAAGATATATGACCATGAACTGGATTTTCATGGTTGCGATCGTTCCGCTTGTTATTTTGGGTATAACACTTATAAAAGAAGATATTTCCAGAACAATCATAGACTTTACCATCGCATTTTTGTGTTTAACGTCTTTGATTTTAATCCGTTCAAAAGTCCCGCTTAAATATATACCTGTTTTTCCTGTAACTGTTTTCGGTGCTTATTGCTGTTATCTTTTATATTTGGGCGATTTAAATCTTTGGGCTGCAATATGGATTTTTTCATTTCCGCCGATAGTTATCTTCTTATGCCAAATGACTGTTGGAGTTATCGAATCGCTTCTTGTTCTTACAGCAAGTGTTTTATTTTTATATACGCCTTTATCGCCGCTTGCAGTGGAAGTAGAAAGCGAAATAAAAATAAGGATAGTAGCCGCTTATATTCTTATCGCAAGTCTTTCTATTATTTATGAATGGATAGGTATTTTAAAGGATCGAAAAGAAAACGAACTGTTAGCGGAACTTGCACATGAAAGAGATATGATTCAAACCATGAAAGATAATATCAATCAGGGTATTTTCTTAATGGATAAAGATTTAAATATTCTTCCGCAGTATTCCAGTACTCTGGTTTCAATTCTTTCTTATTATGCAGACCTGACAGGCAAAAATTTTCTTGATATTATAAGCGGTTCATTTGAAAGCAAACAGCTTCAGGTTATGCAAGGTTATTTCAAAATGGTTTTTTCAAAAGAAAAATCCGCAAAAATACTAGAGAGCGCAAATCCTATTTCCGAGTTTGAATATAAAATTGATGATGATATAAAATATTTAAGCACAAGATTTCAATTGATAGAAAGATCTTCTTCAGAGCCGATTATAATCGGAATTGTTCAAGATATTTCCAAAGAAAAAGAGATAGAACGTGAGCTTCAAGTACAAAAAGACCTGCAAGAACAGGAAATGAAAAACTTATTTGATGTAATAAAAGTTGATCCTTTGGTTTTTCAGAATTTTATCGAAGATACTGATGCCAATTTTAATCACATTAACAATCTTCTTAAAGATCGGCGTATTTCAGAAAAAGAAGCTGTTACAAAAATATTCCAGTATATACACGCAATAAAGTCTAACGCTCTTATTCTTGATCTGGAAAACCTTGCGAATAAACTTCATGTTTTAGAAGATGAAATAAAAGCCCTGTCAAATAAAGAAAGAATATTTACAAATGATATTCTAAGTATTGCGGTTAAAATAGAAACTTTTATGCAGGAAATGGATTCCTATGTAGCGATAACAAAAAAAATAACAGCTTATAAATCTACCAATCAGATAGATACTATTTTAATAAACTCATTAACAAAAGCTGTGGAAAGATTATCAGGCGAATTAAATAAAAAAGCAAAAATAACAACAGGGCAAATAGATATAAACATACTGGAATCTGATTTACGCAAACCAATCAAAGACATCTTGTTTCAGTGTGTAAGAAACTCACTTTATCACGGAATTGAATCTGTTGACGAAAGAATAAAGAAAAACAAAAATCCCTTTGGGCTTTTATCTTTTACAATAAAAAATGTTAACGGAAACGCAGAAATTACTTTTTCTGATGACGGAAAAGGTCTTGACTGGGAAAAAATCAAACAAAAATTTCTTGAGAAAAATCCAAAAGCAAAAGTCGATAAAAAAATACTTCTTAGTTCAATCTTTTCCCCCGAATTTTCCACTGCCGATGAAACCAGCACCGCCGCAGGAAGGGGCGTGGGTTTAAGTTTTGTTAAAGACCTTGTTAAAGAATTTAAAGGAACTATCAATGTTAATTCTACAGAGTCCGGGCTTGTGTTTAAATTTACGTTTCCTTTGAAATAATTGTTAAAAGTCTCTTTATTTCTCAGCATAAACAGTGATACTTCTAATCACATCAGAATTAGCCTTATAAAGACTTACTGTTTCATCAGAAAAACTGCTATTAAGCACTTCATCAGGCAGAATTATGACATTTTCTTTCTGTACGGTTATATTCTTAAACCCTGCTTCTTTAATAAAAGATAAGTATTCATCTTTACTGACAGCCCCTGCCACACAGCCTGCATACATTTCAACAGCGTTTAATATTTCATCGGGGAGTTCTCCTGTTTTTACAATATCTGAAATACTAAAATGACCGTTTGATTTTAACACTCGGTATATTTCCTTAAAAACCGCTTTCTTGTTTGGTACAAGATTAAGAACGCAATTACTGACAACAACGTCTGCAATATCGGAACTGACAGGCATTTTGTCAATATCGCCGAAAATGAATTCTACATTAGTAAAACCTTTTCTTTTAACATTCTCTTTCGCTTTCTCTATCATTTCCGGCGTAAAGTCAATACCGATAACTTTTCCTGTTTCTCCGGTTTCAGCTCTTGCGACAAAACAATCATTTCCTGCGCCGCTTCCCAAGTCTATAACAGTATCGCCTTTTTTAATCTTTGCGAATTTTGTAGGCAGACCGCAGCCAAGTCCCAAATCGGCTTCAGGATTATAGCCGTTAAGACCGTTATAATTTTCATTCATTATGTTGTTATCGCTTGTGCAACAACAGCCCGAACTGCAACAGGAACTCTGGCTTTTTTTAGCGGCAATACTGCCGTATTTTTCCTTTACAATTTCTTTAATTGAATTTTCGTTATTCATTTTTTTCTCCAATAAAATTAATTTTCAAACCTGTTTTTTAACGTCTTGTAAAAGTTTGACAAACTTTTATCACCGTTATTATTAGGAAACAGGCAAAAAGGCAGACTGTCTGTTTCTTTATGCTTAATTACGCAAGCACAGCATTTTCCGTTATTAGGACATTCCTTTTTCGGACAAGCGCACTCTTTAACATTTACACAATTCATTTTTTTTATTTCCCTTTTTGCATTTTTCATCAGTACATTTGTTTTCGCAAACAGCCGCAAAATCAATCATTAATAGTTTTACTTTTTCGCAACCTTTACCGTTTATTGAATAATAAATCCATTTTCCAACCTTCCGATTTTTAACAAGACCGCAATCACAAAGAATTTTCATGTGGTGCGATAGCGTAGGCTGTGTAATATTAAACTTTTCGAGTATCTTACAGGCGCACAATTCACCCTTGCAAAGCATATCCAAAATCATAAGCCTGTTTTCATCAGACAGAGCCTTAAACATTTCAGCGTATTTCCCATAAGACTTACCCATTCTAACCTCACATATAGATACTCATCTATATGTATATTGCCATATACATAGATACCTGTCAATATATTAATATATTTAAAATTAACTTGTTTCCCCCTTGCTTGTGGTTATCTAAGTGATGCGAAGTATTGGTAGGGGGTGTTTTGCGGTCTAAGAATTACTTATTTAATTTAATAGTTACATCTTCACCTTTAATTTTTTTATTATATAAGTATATATGAATTGAAAGTAATGCTCGTTCAGGTGATGTGGGTGTTCGTTTTGACAATATTTGTTTTTCCCAACCTAGAAGATAAGTGTTAGATTTTACTAATTGCGCTATTACAGGTATAGGTCTATCTGGAAATGAAACCCCATCGCTGTGTTTAACGTGAAAAATATAAAATCCCGGCGGTATTTTTATTATTTGTTCGCGTCTGCTTTCTCCGTACATAATGCTCTTTTCTATATTTAAAAATTCAACATCATTTTCATTTATCTTTAGAACAGAAATATCTTTATTAATAATTATTTTGACTAAATCATCTTCAGAAATATTCTCAGGATTAATTGTCCCTCTGTCAATTGGTGTTGATGCACATGATAATGTAAGAAACAAAGATGCTAAGGCTAGAATATAAAAATTAAGTTTCATAAAAACTCCTTGATCGCTATATTATCGAATTAATAAATTCTTGTCAAATCGTTTTAATTATTCCATTTGCAATGCCACCCCATTGCAAACCTCGCAATTCTCCGCGTCTTTAACCGCATACCAGACTTTGCCTGTCTTCGTTTTTTCTTTGTAGAGTGTGAATGAGCGTCTCATATTTACTGTCAAGATTTGAACAGTAAAAACCGCCCGCTGTCAGGTAGTCAATTACTACGTTAACTCTATACAACGTAAAGAATTAGCAATATGCCCGGAAGAAGACTCGAACTTCCATACCCTTGCGAGCACTAGTACCTGAAACTAGCGTGTCTACCAATTCCACCATCCGGGCTTGTTTTGTAAGTTTATATAAAAATTACAATTAAATCAACATAACTCTTTTTAATTGCCAGCTTATATATAGTGTAGTATAATTTTAACAAAATTCAATGATTATTTCTATGTTAAGTTCAAAGTAAGGACATAAAAACATGAAATTTAAAATTTCCTTAAAAATAATTCTAATCGCTGTTGCAGGCGTAGTAGCGTCCAGTTTAACCGTTTTAAGCTTATCCACCATACTTATGAGCAGGCTGTTTAATAATAACATAAGGGAAGAAATGACAGCAATGCAGTCTCTTATAGTAAGAATACAAGAGCAGGATGAAACAATATTATCGCGCGAAATTAATCTGCTCACCTCGCTACCCGATATTATTGATGCAGTGCAAAGATCAGATATGGACTCTATTTTACAGAACACAAAAATTGCATGGCTGCAGCACGAAATTGATTCAATAACTTTTACCGATTCAAGAGGTATTACCATAGCAAGAAGCCATTCGGATTTAAAAGGAGACGATATAAGTAACCGCCTTGTTATAAAGGAAGCGCTTGACGGACGTATTTCGTCAGGTGTTTTTTTTGATGATACCGCTTTGCTTCCGTACTCTATCCGCAGTTATGCGCCGATTTATAAGGACGATGTTTTAGTCGGCACTTTATCGCTCGGATCGAATATTTGCACAGAAAAATATGTTGATAATCTTTATAGTCTGACAAGAATTCATTTTTCTCTTTATAAAGGCGACACCACTCTGATGACCAGTTTAAAAGACAAATCCGGCAAACGCAACATCGGTGCAATGATTAAAGATTTGAACGTAACAGATGCGGTGCTGAATAAAGGTGAAAAGGTAATTGTTCAAAGAGAAATTTTCGATAGTCAGTATATGGCGATGTATTGGGCAATAAAAGATTATTACGGAGAAACCATTGGTATGTGGGGGGCTGCAATGTCAATGGATAGGCAAATAAAAGAAACAAACAAAGTATTATTAATAATCCTTCTTTGCTCGCTCGGTATTATAACTATTTTTGCTTTAGCGGCAAGTATTATGGGAAACAGAATCAGCATACCTGTCCGCAGGATAACCGAATTTGCAGTCCGTGTAGCAGACGGAAATCTTGATGATCAGATAACAGTAAAAAGCAATGATGAAATAGGGCAGCTTTCTGACTCTCTGCACACTATGGTAACAACGCTGAAGGATCGTGTCAAAGAAGCTGAAGAACAGCATGCGGCAGCTGTTGCGGCTAACAAGGCAAAGAGTACTTTCCTTAGCACCATGAGCCACGAAATCCGCACGCCGATGAATGCGATTATCGGCATTACGGAAATTGAACTGCGCCACGAAGACCTTGCTCCTAATGTAATGGAAGCGTTTGAAAAAATTTACGCTTCAGGCGATATGCTGATGAGCATCATCAATGATATTCTTGATCTTTCAAAAATTGAGGCCGGCAAACTTGATTTATTAAATAAAAATTATGAGATTGCGAGCATGATCAGCGATACTGCACAACTTAACATGATGAAGATAGGAAGCAAGCAGATTGATTTTGAACTTAATGTAGAAGAAAACCTTCCTGTAACTTTGTTAGGTGACGAGCTCCGCGTTAAGCAAATCCTTAATAATATATTAAGTAACGCTTTTAAATATACAAACTCAGGCAAGGTAATCATGTCTGTTGCGTTGGATAAGGAAAATAAAGATGAAAGCAAAATAGTGCTTGTATTTACAGTAAGCGATACAGGGCAGGGAATGACCGGTGAACAGGTAGAAAGACTTTTCGATGAATATGCGCGTTTTAATGCTGAGGCTAACCGCACTACAGAAGGTACGGGGCTTGGTATGAGCATTACGCGCAATCTTATCAACATGATGAACGGAAGGATCAAAGTAGAAAGCGAGGCGGGCAAAGGCTCTGTATTCACTATCTATATACCTCAAGACAAAGTTGATTCTGCTGTGATAGGCAATGAAATGGCGAACAACCTGCGCAAATTCAGAATGCATAACAGAGCTTATTTAAAAAACATTCAATTATCAATTGAGCCGATGCCCTACGGCAGAATTCTTATTGTTGACGATGTTGATACAAATATTTATGTTGCAAAAGGATTGATGCTGCCGTACTCGTTAAAGGAAATCGACTCTGCAAACTCAGGACCTGATGCAATTTCAAAAATAAAAAACGGAAATGTTTATGATGTAATATTCATGGATCACATGATGCCGGGAATGGACGGAATAGAAACAGTTAAACACATACGCGAAGAAGGATATAAAGAGCCCATCGTTGCATTGACGGCTAACGCAGTCGGAGGGCAAGCGAATATATTTATAGAAAATGATTTTAACGATTTTATTTCAAAACCGATTGATATGAGGCAGTTAAACGTCATTATGAATGTTTATGTACGCGATAAACAGCCGCAGGAAGTAATAGAAGAAGCCCGCAGGCAAGCGCAGGAAAAACAGGATGCACAAAAAAAAGAAAAAAATGCAGCAGAGCAGGTTTCATCAGAATCGATATTTTTCAGTATCGAAATTCCCGGTTTGGATTTAGCAAAAGGGCTTAAGCGTTTTGATGGCAATGATAAAGTTTTCCTTGATGTTCTGCGTTCATATTCTGCAGGTGTCAGTTCTATGCTCGATAAAATAGAAACTTTTAACGAGGAAGCTCTCGCCGATTATATAATTAAAGTTCACGGAATAAAAGGAACAAGTTTTGATATTTTCGCAGAGCAGGTTGCTAAAGAAGCGAAAGACCTTGAAGATGCGGGAAAATTAAAAGACTTGGAATTTATAAAAAAGAATCACGGGTCTTTTATGGAGAAAGCAAGGAATCTTATCAGCGGTATAAAAAATGCGCTTTCAAAAATTGAATTGGAAAGCGATAAACCTTTAAAGGATAAGCCGGATTTAAAAATATTATTTAAACTTATCGAAGCTTGCAAAGACTATGATATGGACGGCGCAGATGAAGCAATGGCAGAGTTGGAAAAATACAGATACGAAACAGATAATGATCTTATAAGCTGGCTGCGGGATTGTGTTGACAGAATGCAGTTTGAAGAAATTGCACAGAGGCTGTCAAAATCAAATTAAACATTATTAAAATAAAAGGAGTGTGTTATGTTTGATAAAGAAATGCTTGAACAGTTAATGAAACAAGGATCGCAATCTCAAATGCAGCAATTTCAAGATGCGATGAAAACAATGCAAGGTATGCAGAATGTTCCCGGTATGGAAGATGCGCTGAAACAAATGAAAGAAGCGCAGGATATGATCGCTTCTCAAATTCAACAAGCGATGGCTCAGCACGGGAAAACAGTTGTAAAGAAAGGAAATACTTCTGCTCCCGCACAAACAGAACTTTCACAAAATGCTCCCGCGAGTCTTGATAAAGCGAAAATTCCTGCTCCTTCATCAACAGGCGCTTTATGCAAAGGTGTAGATTTTCAATTTAAACAGATAACTTCAGGAGAGCTAATTAAATGGATAGACGACAATCATGTTGAGTTCGGCAGTTATCCTCAAGAAGCGGACGGAGGCGTAAAAAAAATTCTATGGCGAGTGCTGGAAAAAAAGGACGGGCAGCTTTTACTTTTAAGTAAAAATATATTGGATTATCGCAACTGGCACGATCCGTTCTCGCGAAGAGCGGAAAGTCATCCTGTAACATGGAAAAAAGACGATATTCTTGCGGCAATGATTCCCTGGGAAATTTGCGATCTGCGCAAATGGCTTAACGGTTATTTTTACGAAAACGCTTTTCATGCAGAAGAAAAAAAAGTAATTATAGAAAGACTAAGCACAGGAAACGGCGCGTATATGCACTGCGATTATGTCGCAAAAAAAATGCACAAAATGAATGTTAATGTGTTAACGACAGAAACGTATGATCAATATGAGGAAAGAGTCTGCCGCGATACAAAAGATAATGTGTTTTTATTAAACGTAAAAGAAGCAATTGATTATTTTGGCAAAGGTTATATTATTCCCGGCACAGTTTGGTCTGCTAACATGGACAGGCTTGCAAAACCTACAGAATATATGTTAAAGAGAGGATTTTTCTATTATAACGGAAATGAAGGCAGACTGTATACGATAAATCTGCGTGAGACTTTCTATATGGAAAAAGGAAAAAAAATAACCTTCCCGGAATTTTACGGGCATACCGGTTACTGGCTAAGAAACGCAGGCTCAAATGATATCGCGATGAATTCCGCAAATTGTTCTTACCACTGCGGGCAATTATCATTTATTTCTGACATCGGTTCAATCATCGCAGGAGGCTGGTCCCCCGCATCTATGGGGAACGGTATACGCCCGATGATTTTGGTTAAATTTTAATTATAATTGTTGTAATTTTTCTTTTTTGTTTTTGATTAAAATTTATTAGGCAAATTTTTATAAATCCATGATAATATTATGAAAACAGGTACTTAAAGCGAGACTCGAAGAGACGAAGCTTCAAGTAAAAAAATAAGGATGGTTTTTTATGAGCAAAGAAGATGAAGAATCAGGTACTTACAGCGAACCTGAATTGGAAAAATTTTCAAATACAGCAAACGTGACTGCCGGTAATGAAAAAGAACGTTTAAAAATTATTTATGTTGATGATACTACTTCAAGCCTTATAACGCTTAAAAGAAGGCTGGAAAGGCGGCATGAAGTGTATCCTGCAGAGTCTTCAAAAATAATGTTTAAGACTTTGGAAAAAATCATCCCCGATATTATTCTATTGGATATAAATATGCCCGATGCTGACGGTTATGAAACGATTGAATATTTAAAAGCGGACGAGCGTTATGCGCATATACCTGTCATTTTTTTTACAAGCAATAGCGACAGGGAGAGCGTAATTAAAGGGCTTACCCTTGGAGCTGTTGATTATATTATTAAGCCGTTTGAAACATCGAGTTTATTTGAATGTATAGAAAAACATGTAACGGCAAGCAGAACCGTAAAAATTAAAGAAGAAGACGGAAGACCGCGCATTCTTGCCGTTGATGATGTTGTAAGTATTTTAAAAATAATAAAAACTGCTTTGCATCCCAATTATATAGTGCATACAATATCAAGGCCGGAAGCTGTTTTGGACTTTTTAAAATTAAAAAAACCTGATTTAATTCTCTTGGATTATTTAATGCCTATTTATAACGGATTTGAACTAATTCCAATGATACGTGAAATGCCGGGATACGAAGAAACTCCCATTATAATGCTGACATCCGAAGGAACGGTAACTAATATTAAAGAAGCCATAGCTTTGGGAGCTTGCGATTTTATTGTGAAACCTTTTAAAGACAACGAATTAAATGATAAAGTTATAAAGCACATAAAAACTGCGAAAGTGAAAGAGGAATAATTTAGTCAGGTTATAAATGATAAAAAAAAGTATTTTTGCTTTTATTTTCGGTCTTGTAATATTAAGTTTTTGTTTTTCTCAGGAGCAGGAAAATGCGCAGCGTGAATGGAAAGGGACGGTTAGATTTAATCCCGCCGATTTATTTATTAATTTGCATAATGCGCTTCCCGGTATATATGTAACATGGACGCATTTTATTTTACCTAACTTTGGAATTCCTGCGGAGATCGATATAAATTTCGGCTGGGGAGTTTTGCCGGGTGTTGAGATTTCTATTTTAAGCGGAATAGAATATCTTCTGGCAGGAAAAAATAAAAAAGGATTTTTTTTAGATGCAAAAATAGGTTTATCTCTTTTTTTTAACGAAGATGTAAAAGCGGCATTTATCGCTAAGGCAAATATCGGCTATCAGCTGGTAACAAAAAAAGGATTTGTATTTACGCCCGCAATCGGAGGTGTTTACAATGGCCGCAGCGGTTTGGGTTTAAATCTTATGCTTGATCTTGGTTTTGCATATTAATTGAGGGTAGAGAAATAAAAAACATTAAATTAAAAATTTTTATTATTACATTCTTATGCCTTGTTTTCGGAGGGTGTACAATCATTGCGCTGGAAGTATTTTCAGGAATTTTTGAAAGGAATGACGGAAAAGGCCCTTTTGATACATGGGTTGCCTATTATCCGCGCGAAGAAGTGTATTTCTATTCCGGTAAAAATAAACTTCAAGCTTTTATTTACGGAATAGAAAATGAAAAAGGGTTAGTTGTCATTTCACCGGGAATATATTCTTATGCCGATGAATACAATTTGTTGATCACGTATTTAGTTGACAATGGCTGGCGTATTTTTTCCTATAATTGCACCGGAGTTGACGGAAGCGAAGGAGAAAGTATGCGCGGCTTAACTCAGGGAGTTATCGATCTTGATGCTGCGCTGAAATTTATTAATAACAACAGTGATTTAAAAGATTTACCCGTTTTGCTGGCAGGTTTTAGCTGGGGCGGTTATTCTGTTTGCGCTGTTTTAAATTACGATCATCAAATTAAAGCTGTTGTAAGTTTTGCAGGTTTTAATAGTACGCAGGAAGTAATGGAATACCAGGCGGTGGCAGAGGTCGGAGGTATATATCATCTTATGTCTCCTCAAATTTGGGCAATAGAGAAACAACTGTTCGGGGATACCGCAAAACTTACCGCTGTCGATGGAATTAATAAATCAGGTATTCCCGTAATGATTGTGCAATGTTCCGATGATGATGTAATCCCTGCCAATTCAGTTTCAATTTATGCTCATCGTAATAATATTACTAACCATAAAGCAGAAACAGTTTATCTGGAAGGTGAAGATGCTTACGGGCATTATTTCAAGCTTTATCCTAAAATAGAATTATATGAAAAAGTAAATGATTTTTTTGATAAAAATAAATAATTAAATAATGAGCAAAAAATGAAAACTTATGTTAATATATATTCTAATAAAAAATAACGGAGGAAAATTATGGCAGATAGGACATGCAAATATTGCGGGGCAAAGGTAAACGCGCTTAACGGTTCATGTATTAAAAGCCCGACAAAATCTCATGTAACAACTTCTGACGGAAAACATTGTATATGGTGCGGAACTCCGGGTTCGCGCACTTCTACATTTCTTAGTACGACTTGTTCAAAAAGCCCGACAAAAACTCATCAGATTGATGCTTAATTAAGTTTTTTTAAGGTTTATTAACTTATAGCTGTCTCAAGAGCTGTTTCCATCATATTGGTAAAAGTAGTCTGGCGCTCTTCCGCGCTGGTTATTTCCCCTGTTATAAGACTGTCGGAAATCGTGATAATGCCGAGAGCTTCCCGTCCGTATTTGGCGGCAAGGGTATACAGCTCTGCACATTCCATTTCAAGAGCGAGGCAGCCGTATTTTGCCCAGAGTTTCCAATCGTCTTTTTCCTCAGTATAAAACATATCCGCCGATACAACAGGACCCACCTTAGGCTGCCATCCTTTGGAGACGGCGATGTCCCAAGCGGTTTTTAAAAGGGAGAAAGTAGCTGTAGGAGCATAAGTTCTGCCGCCGAAACGGTGACTGTTAGCCCCAGAATCGGTGCAGGCTGACATTGCCAGCACAAGGTCGCGTATTTTTACATCTTTATTGATAGAACCTGCCGTCCCTATGCGGATTGCGCGTTTTACGCCGAAATCCCTAAATAATTCATTAACATATATTGATATTGACGGAATTCCCATCCCCGTCCCCTGAACAGATACCTTTTTTCCCTTATAAGTCCCTGTAAAACCTAAAATGTTGCGAATATTTGTGTATTGAACCGGGTTTTCCAGAAAATTCTCAGCGACAAATTTGGCGCGTAAAGGGTCGCCCGGCAATAGAATTGCTTCCGCTATATCACCCGGTTTGCCCGCAATATGAATCGACATTAGTTCCTTCCTTTTAAAGTGTTCTATTATGTATATTAATAGAATAATATATTATAATAAAAAAATCTATGATTCATGTTATAATCATTATCGCAATTAACTTTATAAGGAATAAGTATGAAAAAAATAAACATTATTTTAACATCGGTATTGCTGTTTACAGTAATTTCGGTTTTTACCGGTTGCATCAGCAAGGACATCGAGCATAAGAGTACGCAAGAAACTGTATCTATTTTAGATCTGCCGCCCTTAAAGGATCAATTTGCTGATTATTTTATGATCGGAAATATTTTTCATAACGGGACAAGTCAGCGTCAGGGCGGTTTTTCGAGCGATGTCCCTTCCGGGTCTTCAACTGTAACAAACAAGCGGCTTACTCATCATTATAATGTATTAACTCATGAAAATGAGCTTAAACCTTCTTCAATTTCACCTAACCGCAATGCAGCAACAGGAGCCATTTCGTATAATTGGGAAACAGCGGATCGTATGGTCAATGCGGCTATCGCATCCGGCTTTAAGGTTGTAGGTCATACTTTGTTATGGCACAGTCAGATACCTAAATGGCAGCAGGAAATGGCAAATGAATCAAAGGAAACCGCCCTTGCTGCAATGAGGCAGTATATAACAGATGTTGCCGGGCGCTACAGCGGTAAAATTTACTCTTGGGATGTTTTAAACGAAGTTTTTCCGGACGGAATGAATGCGGGTAACAACTGGCAAACTGTAATGAGAAATGAAAACCCCTGGTTTAAGGCGATAGGCGCGGATTTTGTTTATGAAGGCTTCCTCGCCGCCCGAAAAGCCGATCCTCATGCGCTTCTTTACTACAATGATTACAATTTAAATAACAGAGGGAAGGCAGCGATGGTTCATAATATGGTGCGCGATTTAAACGCCAGATACAAACAGGCATACCCTAATGAAACCCGTCTTCTAATCGAAGGGATAGGGATGCAAAGCCATCATAATATCGATGTCACAGCGTTAAGCATACAAAATTCCATTAGCCTCTTTAGACCTCTGGGTGTAAAAATATCGATCAGCGAACTTGACATACTTTCGCAAGGGTGGAGTGATTACAGCGGCAATATCCGCCCGTCAGAAGGGGGAAAAGCGGCAGCCGCCGGCCTTTACGGCGCTTATTTTATGGTTTTCTTGGAAAATTCTGATATAATTGAAAGAGTGACATTTTGGGGTGTTTTTGACCAGCAAAGCTGGCGGGCAAGAGCTTTGCCTCAAATTTTCGAGGATCCTATTATAACCGGGGCAAAACCTGCTTATTTTAAGATAATAGAGGCTTTGGAAAAGTATAAAAGTGAAAAAGGTTCTAATTAATTAGGAAAGGTAAAAAATAATACAGTTTTTTACCCGGACTACTTGACTAAATTCCATTTTTTATATATTCTTGCAGAGCAGTATAAAATGCGCTCAAACTACGTTTGTTCCGGCAGCGAAGTTACCTGCGTAAGGTTTTCTCTCTATAAAGACTATGCTCGAGAGACTGCGTGCACAGAGCGTGCCCTTATAGCTCAGTCGGTAGAGCACATCCATGGTAAGGATGAGGTCATCAGTTCGATTCTGATTGAGGGCTGGCAGGGGTTTTTCCCCTTTTTTATATTGAAATAAACGGGGTTATCCCCATAGCGAGAGGTATAAGAATGGCAAGCAAAAAAACAGCGGTAGAATTGATCGCTCTTCAATGCACAGAATGCAAAAGGCGCAATTATACAACCAGCAAAAACAAGCGTAATATCCAGGAAAAACTGGAGTTTATGAAATATTGCCCGCACGACCGCAAGCATACGCTCCATAAGGAAACAAAAATAAAATAAATTCCAAGGCGTATAGCTCAGTTGGTAGAGCGGCGGTCTCCAAAACCGCAGGTCGTGGGTTCGAAGCCTACTGCGCCTGAAGCAGAGTATACGCCGGGATGGCATATTATGGTAAAGAAGGGATAACATGAAAAAATTTATTCAATTTGTTAAAGATTGTTATGCCGAACTAAAAAAAGTAGTTTGGCCCGGAAGAGACGATGTAATTAGCTCTGTTAAGGTAGTTCTTATATCTACCGTTATCATTGCAGCTATTTTAGGTTTAATTGATTTCCTCTTGCTCTTGGGTGTAAAGGCAGTTTTTTAAAACAGAAAGATTTGAAAAGATATATAGAATGAAAAGGTAGGTAGAGAATAAACAATGGCTACTGGCTGGTATGTCCTGCACACATATTCAGGATATGAAAACAAAATAGAAAAAACTATCCGCATGATGATGGATACAGGGGAACTTGATAAGAATGTTGTCCGTGACGTTAAAGTTCCGTGCGAAGAAGTTGTAGAAATAAAAGAAGGGAAGAAACGTACCCAAACCAGAAAATTTCTTCCCGGTTATATCCTTGTAGAAATGGATTTTGGCGATGCAGATTCCGGCACCGACATAGGATGGAAAGTCCCCTGTTTAAAAATAAAAAAAATTCAAGGTGTAACAGGTTTTGTAGGGACACCTGCAGACCGCAAACCTCAGCCGCTGTCAAGCGATGAGGCAAGGGCTATCCTGCAAAAAACCGGAGAAATTAAAGGAGAGCGCACAGTCCGTGCAAGGCAATCTTTCACTCCCGGCGAGCAGGTTAAAATTATCGACGGGCCCTTTGAGTCATTTGTCGGAACCATCGAAGAAGTTAATCACGAGAAAAATAAACTAAAAGTGATGGTTGGTATTTTCGGCAGAAATGCGCCTGTAGAAGTTGATCTATTACAGGTGGAAAAAGTATAAACTAACTGTATTACAGTTAATAAAAGCGTGGTAGAGGTGCAGCCGCCTCGCCAAGTTATCCAAAGGGTAACATACCACAAAGGAGTATTAAATGGCAAAAAAGAAAATTACAGCTTATGTTAAGCTGCAATGCCCTGCAGGAAAAGCCACGCCGGCACCGCCTGTAGGACCCGCGTTAGGGCCTCACGGGGTCAGCGCGCCTCAATTTGTCCAGCAATTTAATGACAGGACAAAAAGTATGGAACCGGGTCTTATCATTCCGGTTATTATCACAATTTATGCGGATAAAACATTTACTTTCATTCTTAAGACACCGCCCGCTTCAGTTCTGATAAAAAAAACAATCGGTCTTGAATCGGGATCAAAAGAACCGCATAAAGTAAAAGTCGGCAAGATTTCCAGAGCACAGCTTGAAGAAATTGCAAAAACCAAGATGCCCGACCTTTCAGCAAACGATCTTAATGCTGCCGTAAAAATTATTGCAGGGACAGCAAGGTCTATGGGTGTGGAGGCGGAAAAATGAAACGCGGAAAAAAATACAGAGAAAGTATAAAAAAAGTTGATGTTACCAATTCATACGAACTTGTAGAAGCGTTAAAATTAGTTAAAACAATGGCTTATGCAAAGTTTGATGAAACTGTAGACCTATCTATTAAGTTAAACCTTAAAAAGAGTCAGTCGGTTCGTGATACCGTTGTTCTTCCTAACCAATTTAGGGGCGAGAAAAAAATATTAGTCTTTTGCAAACCGGAAAAAGAAAAAGAAGCGCAGGAAGCAGGTGCAACTTATATCGGAGCAGATGACTTAATCGAAAAAGTAAAAGGCGGCTGGACAGATTTCGATGTAGCCGTTGCAACTCCCGACATGATGAAAGATGTAGGTAAATTAGGTATGGTGCTCGGACGCAAAGGGCTTATGCCGAATCCCAAAACAGGAACTGTTACTTTCGATCTTAAAGGTACACTGGCAGAATTAAAAAAGGGACGGGTTGAGTTCAGAGCCGATAAAACAGGCGTTCTGCATCTTGCAGTCGGAAAAGTTTCGATGACACCTGAACAGGTTGCAGAGAATATCAAAGCGGTTATTACTGAGGTTAGACGCAAACGCCCTATCGATGTAAAAGGCGAGTTTATTCAAACCGTTTCTGTGGCTAGCACTATGGGACCCGGTGTATGGGTTGCTATAAAAGATCAAGATTAAATAGGAGAAGATAAATGGCGATTTTAGCAAAAAAAATACAAGAAAATAAAAGCAAAGAAATAGGGGAGTTAAAAGAATCTTTTAGCGCTGCTAAGGATTTTATCTTTACAGATTACCGCGGTCTTACCGTTGAACAGATAACAAACTTAAGAAAACAACTCCGTGCAAAAGATGTACATTACACAGTTGTAAAAAACAATTTTGCACGTATTGCTTTTGAACAGTTAAAAACCCCTGATGTTTCTTCCTACCTTGTCGGTCCTACAGCTGTTGCAATCAGCCCGCGTGACACAAACGAAGTAGCGAAAATATTTTATGATTTTTTAAGAGAAGTTCCCGCTCTTAAAGTAAAAGGCGCTCTTGTAGGCGGCACTGTTTTTAATGCCGCTCAAACTGAAGCGTTCTCAAAATTACCCGGCAGGCTGGAACTTATTTCCATGCTCATGTCTGTAATGAACGGTCCTGCAAGAAATCTTGCCGCCGCTCTCAACGATATTCCGTCAAGATTAGTGCGGACTATCAAAGCGATTGCAGACAAGAAAGGAGAGAACAGTTAGCAAAGAACAGAGAACAACGAACAATTAAAAATGAGCAAGGAAAAAAACTTTGTTTATTTGTCTTGTTATTTGTTCTTTGAAAAAACCTTCAGGCTTCGGTTGCTGCCGTTCCTGTCGGTTTAAAATAAAAAAGCTTTTCGTATGATGAGCAAATTACACTATTAGGAGAAGATAATATGGCAGCCACAAAAGAAGAAATTTTAGAATCGATTGCATCCATGACAGTTCTGGAAGTATCAGAATTGGTAAAAATGATGGAAGAAAAATTCGGCGTTTCCGCCGCAGCTCCTGTTGCAATAGCGGCAGCGGCACCCGGAGCGGCAGCAGCCCCTGCGGCAGAAGAAAAAACAGAATTTAACGTAATTCTTAAAGCATTTGATGAAGCGAAGAAAATTGCTGTTATTAAAGAAGTCCGCGCAGTTACCGGTCTTGGGCTTAAAGAAGCGAAAGACCTTGTTGAAGGTGCACCGAAACCCCTTAAAGAAGGCGTTTCAAAGGATGAAGCCGGCAAGATTAAGGATCAGGTCACCGCAGCAGGCGGGACAGTTGAGATTCAATAACACTTGTTTTTTCTTTAATTTTATACCGCGAAGGCATGTTTGCAGGCGCATAAAGGATATTCCTTTGTGTGCCTTTGCGGTTTAATTAGTTGTTTTTGTATTTAAAAATTTGTATTATAAGTTGTAATTGGAAGGGGAGAATATGGTTAAGGTAAAACAAGCCGAAAAACGTCAATATATCGGGAAAGAAATTCAAGATGTAATGGATCTTCCTGATCTTATTGCTATCCAGCTCAATTCTTATGAGCGTTTTTTACAAAGAGAAAGATTAAGAAAAGGCGATAACCCATTAGTTCAGGGGCTTCAAGAAGTATTTGAAGCGACATTCCCTATAAAAAGCCCCAGTGAAGATATGAGGCTTGAATTTGTTAAATATAAATTTGACGAAGATAATATAAAATTATCAGAGCTGGAATGTAAGCAAAAAGGGCTTACTTATGCGGTAGCGCTTAAAGCGCTTGTTAATCTGACATTTACACAAACAGGTGAAATCCGTCAGAAAGATATATACATGGGCGATATTCCGCTTATGACAGAAAGAGGCACATTTATAATAAACGGTGCAGAACGTGTAGTTGTTTCTCAGATACACCGTTCACCGGGTGTTATTTTCAGCCATGAAAAAGGAATTTATTCATCAAGAATTATTCCTTATAAGGGAAGCTGGCTTGAGTTTGAGATCGATCATAAAAGAGAATTGATCTACGCAAAAATTGACAGAAAAAAACGCATACTTGGAACTATATTTCTGCGCACGCTCGGTCTTAATACAAGGGAAGAAATCATCAATGCTTTCTATACAAGCGATACTTTAAAAATTAAAGATGATCGTGAAACCAAAGAAAAAATTTCAGGAAAGATTCTTGCTCAGTCAATTTATATAAAAGATGAAAGCGCACCAAGCAAAGAAAAAATGCTTTTCAGAGCGGGAGATAAACTTCATCCGCATAATGTTGACGAACTTATAGCAAATAATATTAAAACAATTTGTTTTATTGATTTTCAAGCGGAAGATTCCCTTGATTCAACGATCCTTTTAAATTGTTTTGAAAACGAAGAAATTAAATATGTAAAAGAAGCGGGAAGCGAACCTACAAAAGAAGAAGCGCTGATACATGTTTATACAAAATTGATGCCGGGCGAATCTATAACAGTTGAACAGGCGGAAAAAGACCTTTTAGGTATGTTCTTTACAGACCGCCGGTATGATTTAGGCAAAGTGGGACGTTATAAGCTAAACAAAAAATTTAATCTTGATATTCCGGAAGATAAATTTACTTTAACTAACGATGATATTATCTCCACCATGAAACATCTTATCAAGGTTTATGTCGGCGGCGATACCGATGATATCGATCATCTTGGAAACAGACGTATCCGCTCTGTCGGCGAATTGCTTGCCAATCAATTAAAAACAGCTTTCAGCCGCATGGAAAGAATTGCAAGAGAAAGAATGTCTCTTAAAGAGACAGACACAATCAAACCGCAGGAATTAATTTCTATAAAGCCGATTGTTGCCTCCATAAAAGAATTTTTCGGATCAAGCCAATTATCCCAATTCATGGATCAGGTTAACCCTTTAGCAGAACTTACACACAAAAGACGTCTTAACGCTTTAGGTCCCGGAGGTCTTTCGCGCGACAGAGCAGGTTTTGAAGTGCGCGAAATTCATTACACCCACTACGGCAGAATGTGCCCCATCGAAACACCTGAAGGTCCGAATATCGGTCTTATCGTTTCCCTTGCAAATTATACCCGTGTTAATGAATACGGCTTTTTAGAAACACCTTACCGCAAAGTAAGTAAGGGTGTCGCGACTAAAGAAATTGAGTATCTTTCCGCAATGGACGAAGACCGTTATTTTATCGCGCAGGCTTCTGCAAGGGTAAATCCAAACGGTTCATTTGCAGACGATCAGATTTCTTGCCGCAATAAAGGCGATTATATAACCCGTGCACCGGAAGACATTCAATACATGGATGTTTCTCCGAAACAGATTATCTCTGTTTCCGCATCTCTTATTCCTTTCCTTGAACATGATGACGCAAACCGCGCATTGATGGGTTCAAACATGCAGCGACAGGCTGTACCTTTAGTGTTCCCTGAAGCGCCTCGTGTTGGGACAGGTATGGAAGGGAAGTGCGCTTATGATTCGGGCGTTCTTGTTAAAGCGCGGAGAGGCGGCACTGTTGTCCGTGTAACATCGCAGGAAATCGCCGTAAAACCTGAGAGGTCGGGAAATGTAAAAAAAGGAGCTCAAGTAGATGTCGATGAAAACGGAAATGATGTTTACGAGCTTATTAAATTTCAAAGAACAAATCAGGATACATGCTTTAATCAAAGACCCATCGTTAAACTCGGTGAAAAAATTGTTGCAGGGCAGGTAATTGCAGACGGACCTGCTACACAAAACGGCGAATTAGCGCTTGGACGCAATATACTTGTAGGTTTCATGCCGTGGAACGGTTACAATTACGAAGACTCGATTCTTATATCACAGCGGGTTGTAAAAGACGATATGTTTACTTCTATACATATAAAAGAATTTATCGTAGAGGTAAGGGAAACAAAACTCGGTCCTGAAAAAATAACAAGAGATATTCCCAACACATCAGAAAAATGTCTTGATAATCTTGATAACGAAGGTATTATCCGTATCGGTGCAAAGGTGCGTTCAGGCGATATTTTGGTTGGAAAAGTTACACCGAAAAGCGAAACAGAAACAACCCCCGAATTTAAACTTCTTAATTCCATATTCGGCGAAAAAGCAAAAGAAGTGCGTGACTCATCGCTAAAAGTGCCGCATGGAATTGACGGGACTATAATCGACATTCAGCGTCTTAAAAGAACGGAGCATGACAGTCTAAGTCCGGGAGTTGACGAAGTAGTTAAGGTGTTAATCGCAACAAAACGCAAATTGCGCGAAGGGGATAAGATGGCAGGGCGTCACGGAAATAAAGGCGTAGTTGCGCGTATCCTCCCGGAAGAGGATATGCCCTTCATGGAAGACGGCACGCCTCTTGATATTTGTCTTACTCCTTTGGGTGTTCCTTCCCGTATGAATATCGGACAGCTCCTTGAGACCGAACTCGGCTGGGCAGGCTCTACTTTGGATGAATGGTATTCAACACCTGTTTTCCAATCTCCTTCTGCAGAGCAAATCGAAGAAAAACTTAAAGAAGCGGGATTGCCTGTTACAAGTAAAGCTGTTTTAAAAGACGGAAGGACAGGCGAAGAGTTTGTTAATCCGATCTTCTGCGGTATTATCTACTTCCTTAAATTGCATCACCTTGTTGATGATAAGATGCATGCACGCTCCACAGGTCCTTATTCTCTTGTAACGCAGCAGCCTCTCGGAGGAAAAGCGCAGTTCGGAGGGCAAAGGTTAGGTGAAATGGAAGTGTGGGCTCTTGAAGCGTACGGGGCTGCAAATACATTGCAGGAACTTTTAACAATCAAGAGCGATGATATGACAGGACGCTCAAAAATTTATGAAGCGATAGTAAAGGGAGAGCCTTCTACAACAGCCGGAATCCCGGAATCGTTTAACGTACTTGTTCAGGAATTAAGAGGGCTGGCATTGGATCTGTCAATCTATGATGTAAAAGGAAAACAAATACCTCTTACAGAAAAAGATGAGGAATTAATTACTAAGTCTGGAAGTAACTTTTAATGAAAATTATTAAAAGTCACTTTAATAATGTTATATAAATTTTTTTTATAGGGGACAGGAAGCATGCGGGATATTCAGGATTTTGATTCAATAATGATACGGTTGGCTTCACCGGAGATGATTCGGTCGTGGTCATATGGCGAAGTAAAAAAGCCGGAAACAATTAATTACAGGACATTAAGACCGGAGAAGGAAGGGCTTTTTTGCGAGCGTATATTCGGTACAACCAAAGAATGGGAATGTTACTGCGGTAAATTCAAATCGATTCGTTACAAGGGAGTAATCTGCGACCGCTGCGGCGTTGAAGTAACTCATTTTAAAGTACGCCGTGAAAGAATGGGGCATATCGAGCTTGCAGCTCCCGTCTCGCATATATGGTACTACCGTTCAGTTCCAAGCAGGATGGGGCTTCTTTTAGACCTTCCTACAAGCCAGTTAAGATCGGTTCTCTATTACGAAAAATATATCGTAATTGATTCAGGCGATACAAACTTAAAGAAAGGACAGCTCCTTACAGAAGATGAATATTACGCCGCTCAGGAAAGATTCGGAGGCGGTTTTACGGCAGGCATGGGAGCGGAAGCTATCAGCGTTCTTTTAGAAAATTTAGACCTTGATGAAATGGCGGCAGAACTGCGTAAAAAAATGATCGAAAAAGGCGATAAGAGCGACAAGAGGCTTTTAAAACGCATCGAAATTGTAGAAAATTTTCGCGGTTCTAAAAACAAACCCCAATGGATGATCCTCACTGTAATTCCTGTAATTCCTCCTGAATTACGCCCTATGGTTCAGCTTGATGGAGGGCGTTTTGCAACCAGCGATTTAAACGATCTTTACCGCAGGGTAATCAACCGCAACAACCGTCTTAAAAGACTGCAAGGTCTTAATGCGCCCGATATTATTATCCGCAACGAAAAGCGTATGCTGCAGGAAGCCGTCGATGCGTTATTCGACAATTCCAAGAAAAAGAAAGTAGTAAAAGGTTCTGCCAACAGACCCCTTAAATCAATCAGCGATATGCTAAAAGGAAAGCAGGGGCGTTTCCGCCAGAACTTGCTTGGAAAGCGTGTTGACTATTCAGGGCGTTCTGTAATTACAGTCGGTCCTGACCTTAGGATGTGGCAGTGCGGTATCCCGACAAAGATGGCTTTGGAATTGTTTAAACCTTTCATTATGAAAAAACTTGTCGACAAAGAAGTTGTCTTTAATATTAAAAAAGCAAAATTGCATGTAGAACAGGAAACCCATGAAGTATTTCAAATACTCGATGAGGTTGTAAAAGAACACCCTGTACTTCTTAACCGCGCCCCTACCTTGCACAGACTCGGTATTCAAGCATTTGAACCGGTACTGGTAGAAGGAAAGGCAATAAAACTCCATCCGCTTGTTTGTCATGCTTTTAATGCGGACTTTGACGGCGACCAGATGGCGGTTCACGTTCCTCTTACACAAGCAGCTCAAATGGAATGCTGGACATTGATGCTTTCCGCACGCAACCTTTTGAATCCTGCAAACGGAAAGACAATTGTATTCCCGTCACAGGATATGGTTTTAGGTATAAATTATCTAACAAGAATCAAGCAAAATGCAAAAAGAAAAGGATATGACAAACCGGAAACAAAAGATAAAATCCCTTACTATTCATCTCCTGAAGAAGTTCTTATGGCGGTTGAAAGAAAAACTTTGGATTGGGAAGCGGCAATCCGTGTAAAACCGCCGAAAAGCCTGATATGGGATAAAGTAGGAAATATTGCAAAACCGGATGCTAAAGGCACAATAATCACTTCTGCAGGAAGGCTTATTTTTAACGAAGAGCTTCCGTCTGATCTTCCGTATATAAATTATGAATTAAAAGACAAGGAACTCCGTGCGCTTATTGAATATGTATTTAAAGATAAAGGCTCATGGATTACTGTTCAAATGTTAGACGCAATTAAATCAACAGGGTATCGTTATGCGACAGTATTCGGTGCAACCATCGGTGTAGATGATATTGTTGTTCCTAAAGAAAAACCTGAGATGATCGAAAAAGCAAACAAAGATGTTGAAGAGATTCAAAATAATTACAGGCAAGGTCATATCACAAGCGAAGAAAGGTACAATCAGGTTGTTCAAGTTTGGACAAAAACAAACGAAGACCTTACAAGTATTACAATGAAAACCCTTGAATCGGACAGAGACGGTTTTAACTCAATCTATATGATGGCAAACTCAGGCGCACGCGGAAGCCGTAACCAGATAAGACAGCTTGCAGGTATGCGCGGTCTTATGGCAAAACCGTCAGGTGACATTATCGAACTTCCGATACGATCAAACTTTAAAGAAGGTCTTTCTGTTATTGAGTTCTTTATTTCAACTAACGGTGCGCGCAAGGGATTAGCGGATACCGCTCTTAAAACAGCGGAAGCAGGCTACCTTACCCGCCGCCTTGTTGATATCGCGCAGGACATGGTTGTAAATGAAGATGACTGCGGAACCATTAACGGTATTGCCTATTCTGCAATCAAACAAGGCGAAGAAGTTGTTGAAGCTCTGAAAGATCGCATCATCGGAAGATTTACATTAGAGCGTGTAAAGCATCCGATAACAGGCGAACTTATAATGGACGTGAACGAAGAAATAACAGAAGAGCTTGCAATCGCCATTGATGCGGCAGATGTTGAAACAGTGCGTATCAGAACGGTTCTTACCTGCGAAGCAAAGTACGGGGTTTGCCGTAAATGTTACGGGCGAAATCTTGCAACTAACCGCACAGTAGACATCGGAGAAGCGGTAGGTACAATTGCAGCGCAATCTATCGGTCAGCCGGGAACGCAATTAACAATGCGTACATTCCATATCGGAGGGGCTGCGACAAAGGTCAGCGAAGAAAATAATATCACTTTAAAATATCCTGTGTATATAAAAGATATTGTCGGTACTAATGTCCAGCTTTCTAACGGTCATTTATTGTTTACAAGAAGGGGTTATGTAATTGTAAACAAAGTAATGAGGGAATACAAAATTGAAAGCGGCGATAAAATAACGGTTCAAAACGGCAAAAAAATTAATCGCGGGGAAGTAATCATTAAACGCGGCTCTCAGGAAATTATTTCTTCAGAAATTGCATATGCTTTAATTTTAAATAATGATGAAGGCGAGCATCTTTATCTTGTCGGTCAGGATCAAAAAATTGAAATTAGAAACGGTTCTAATTTTGAAGTTAAAAAAGGATCAGTTGTAGAAGCGGATAAAAAAATCGCTACATTCGATCCTTTCTCTGACCCGATTATTGCAGAAAAAAGCGGAATTGTTAAATACGAAGATATGATTCTCGGTACTACGTACAAAGAAGAAACCAACGATAATACCGGCGTTACAGAAAAACGCATAATGGAATTCCAGCATGAAAACAAACAGCCGCGTATTTTAATTATGGACGATGATGATAATCAAGTTGCATCTTATCATTTGCCAAGCGGTGCTTATATTCAGGTTGATGAAGGAAACAGAATCAAAGCAGGAAGACCGATTGCAAAAATATTAAAAGAATCTGCAAAAGCGATGGACATTACATCAGGTCTTCCCCGTGTAAGCGAGTTGTTTGAAGCGCGCAAACCAAAAAATCCCGCCATTCTTGCACAGGTCTCGGGTACTGTTTACTTTAAAGAAAATGTTAAAGGAAAGAGAAAAATCACTGTAGTAGATAAATACGGCAGAGAATTTACTCACTTAATTCCGATGACAAGAGGTTTACTGGTACGCGACGGTGATACAGTTGAAGCAGGTGAATTGCTTTGTCAGGGTGCAATCAATCCTCATGATGTACTTTATATTTTAGGTGAAGGTAAACTTCAGCGTTATCTGATGGATGAGATTCAGCATGTTTACCGTTTGCAAGGTGTTTCGATAAATGATAAACATATCGGTGTAATTATACGTCAGATGATGCGCAAAGTTGAAATCCGCAAAGTAGGCGACACTAAATTTATTTTCGGCTCTTCTGTAGATAAAACTGTTTTCCATGAAGAAAATGCGCGTGTAATTGCAGAAGGCGGACAGCCTGCAATCGCTCAGCCAATGTTTCAAGGAATTACAAAGTCATCGCTCAACATTGATTCTTTCCTTTCTGCGGCAAGCTTTCAGGAAACAACAAGGGTTCTTACCAATGCGGCAATTGCAGGTTCGACAGACTATCTTCGCGGCTTGAAAGAAAATATCATCATAGGTCATCCGATCCCTGCAGGTACAGGAATGAAACGTTACCGCAACATCAAACTTTTTGATAACGAAGGTCAAAACTTAGATGAATATATGCAGGAGATTCTTGACAGGCGCAAACAAGAAGCTGAGGCAAAAGCTGTTGCAGAAGCGGCGGCAAATGCAAGTCATGAAGAATATACTCCGGATGATTCTGACGATTAATATTTTTGTATCTTAAATAGAGAGGTTACATTGCAATACCGCGTTGATAAAATATCAGGAAATAAGCTCTCTGTTTTAAGTTTCGGCTGTATGAGGTTTCCTGTTTCTTTTCAGAAGACAGAAGAATTAATCCTGCGTGCTGTAGAAATGGGAATTAATTATTTTGATACTGCATGGGTATATTCAGGCAGCGAAGAAACTCTCGGTACAATTCTTGCAAAGCATAATCTGCGCGAAAAAGTTTATATTGCAACAAAATTGCCTCTTATCATGTTTAAAAGCACAAGCGAAAAAGTTGATTTTGATAAATTTTTAAATCAATCGCTTCAGAGATTAAAAACAAATTACATTGATTATTATCTTTTACATATGATTACCGATATGGATCAATGGGAGATGTTTAAAAAATGGGGAATTGAAGATTGGATTGCAAATAAAAAGAAAGAAGGCATTATTAAACAAATTGGTTTTTCTTTTCATGGTGCAGGAACAGAATTTCTTAAAGTAATGGAAGACTATAATTGGGAATTAACGCAAATCCAATACAATTACTTTGATGTAAATTTTCAAGCAGGTGTTACAGGGCTTCGTGCCGCCGCAAAGAAAATGCCTGTTGTGATCATGGAGCCTCTTCTCGGCGGAAAACTTGCAAACGGCTTGCCTAAAGATGCGGTTAAAGTTTTTAAAGATGCTAACGGCAGCGATTCGTCTTTGTCTCCTGCAGGCTGGGCGTTAAATTGGCTGTGGGATCAAGGCGAAGTGGCAACTGTACTTTCAGGCATGAACGCAATGGAGCAGCTCGAAGAAAATTTGCAGCTGGCAGAAAAATCATCAATCGGAATGTTAGACGAAACAAAGAAAGCAGTTTATAAATCTGTTTTAGAATCGGTAAACCGTGCTTGTAAAATACGCTGCACAGGCTGTAATTATTGTATGCCGTGCCCTGTAGGGGTAAATATTCCCGGTTCTTTTTCTGCTTATAACTCAAGCTATTCTATGGGCTACTTTGAAGGATTAAAACAATATATTACCAGTATAGGTTTTACGCAAGTAAAAAGCGCAAGCCCGCTGCTTTGCATAAAATGCGGTAAATGCGAAAAACATTGCCCGCAGAATATTCCAATCATGAAAGAATTAAACGTTGTTAAAAAACGGCTGGAGCCTTTATTTATAAGGTTTGTAGGTTTCTGCGCACGCGCTTTTCTCGGAAAAAAACGAAAAAAGAAATGAAGAATATTTACCGCACAAAGAAGAGAAGAATAATCAATCTCTCCTTATGCGCTTTCTTCGTTTTTGCGGCAATAAATTTATTTTTTGTATCATCTTGTTCACGGCAAAATGCAGCGCAAAACCAACTTGTGATCGCAGTAAGTATTCCTCCTCAGGCTTGGTTTGTTTCGCAGATTGCAGGAGAAAAAACACACAATCGGAGTTTGCATGCGCTTGTGCTTGTTCCTCCGGGTCAGAATCCTCATAATTTTGAACCTTCTCCGCGCCAGATACAAGGGCTTGTTTCTGCAAGCGCATGGATTCTTTCAGGTTCTGAATTTGAAATCGGATTGAAGCCGAAAATATCTTCTCTTTTTCCGAACTTGAAAATTGTTGACGGAACAAGCGGAGTGCAGTTTAGAATGATGGAAGAACACGAACATGATTGTGATGATCATGCTCATGACGGCTCTTCTTTAGAAATAGATCGTCACACATGGTTAGGGAGAGAGCCTGCAAAAATTTTATCAGCTCATATCAGAGATACTCTTTGTGCGTTAGATGAAAATAACAAAGAACATTATAATGAAAATTACGAAAAACTTATTCTTTTAATTGATGAAGTTTTTGATGAATTGAAAATTGATCTTTTGCCTTTAATGGGAAAAAATGTTTATGTTTATCATCCGAGTTTCGGTTATTTTTTTGATGAATTCGGAATGTTTCAGGAAGCGGTAGAGACAGGCGGAAAAGAGCCGACACCGCGTGAACTTAATAATTTAATTTTAAAATTAAAAAATGATAACGCTGCTGTTCTTTTTGTACAGACACAGTTTCCGACAAGTGCTGCAAGATCGCTTGCTGCATCAACAGGGGTTAGTTTAATTGCATTAGATCCTCTTGCACAAGATTGGCTTACTAACATCAAGTTTATGGGACAAACATTAAAAAATGTTATAAAATAAAACAGGAGAAAAAATGGATATAGCGCATCGCGATGTTGCTGTCAGATTCGATTCTGTGTTCTTCTCTTACAGTGATATACAAGTATTGGAAAACGTATCGTTTCATATACATAAAGGCGAGTTTGCTGTAATGGTAGGACCTAACGGTTCTGGCAAAACAACTGTTTTAAAATTGCTCTTTGGTCTTATTAAACCGGATGCAGGCTGTATTGAAATTTTCGGCACGGCTCTTAAGGGAAGTACTTCCGGCGAACCCCAAAGGGGTGAAGCTTCCGGTACTTCTTCTGATAAACAAAAAAAATCAAATCACTCTTCTTCATTTTCTGCCGCGTATGTATCACAGCAAATGCCTTCTGATAATTTATTTCCCATAACAGTACGCGATATTGTAAGAATGGGCTTACTGCAGCCTTTAAAAAGTTACGCGAAGAAAATGTCTGCCGTGACAGAGGCTATGGAAAAAGCAGGTATTGTAAATATTGCTTCAAGACCTTACCGTTCTCTTTCAGGAGGACAAAAGCGCAGGACGCTTGTGGCGCGTGCGTTAGTTGCAAATCCCGATCTGCTTGTGCTTGACGAACCGACAGCAAACATGGACAGCGAAAGCGAAACGCTTCTTTATAAAACATTAGGTGCATATAAAGGAAAGACAACTATTCTTGTTGTTACCCATGATACAGAATTTGTCTCTTCGCTTACAGATCGCGTTTTATGTCTTGGTGCAGGAAAAAAAGTTTTACAGCACGCTCTTGAAGCACAAACAGAGTTTACAAACACCGCTATTCATCACGGCGATGCTTATAAGCAGGCGCGTGTGCTTCACGGAGAAAATATAATAAATGATGATTGCTGTAATTAAAAAACGGCAGTATTTACAACGAAGTTTCCAGTATCATATCAATACACGATTTTCCTGTCAGTGCCATGATTAGTCTGTCAGCTCCCATAGCAACACCGCTGCATTTTGGGAATTTGCAAACTCCGTTTTTGTCATTTTCAAACAATTTCCAGTAATTATGATCCGCTTTATGTTTAACAATAGCACTCTTTTCTTTTGCAGCCTCTTCGCTGATAAAAAATTCTTTTATTCTTTGCGGATCGGTTTCTTCTGAATAACAATTTGCCAATTCTATTCCGTTATAATACAATTCCCATCGTTCAACTGTCTTTCCGTTAGGTGATAATTTTGCAAGGCATGGAACAAAGGCAGGGTAATCAAGAAGAAAAATAAGCTTCTCTGTTTTTAAATGCGGTTCAACTGCATGAATAAAAATTAAATCATAAAGTTCGTGAATCGTAGTATTCGGCAATGGATCAAGACCTAATCTGCGGGCTTCTTTTTCCATTGTCCCTTCTGTAACTGCGGCAAATAAATCAAATCCTGCCCATCTGGAAAATGCATCCGCAATTGTAATTTTTTTTATTTGCTCTCTGTTAATTTTTATATACTCTGTTTTTTCTGTTAAAAATAAAAACAGCTCTTCTGTCAGCGCAAGAGAATCCATATAATCGGCTTTCATTGTGTAATACTCAAGCATGGTAAATTCGCTGTTATGAAGATGCCCGGAAGACTCTCCGTTTCTAAAACATTTGCAAATCTGGAAAACATTTACGTTATGCGAAGCGATAATTTTTTTCATCCAAATCTCCGGAGACGGAATAAGCCATAAAGGGCGGTTTTCTTTTTTGCTTCCTTTTGGGAAAAGACGCTCTGTCTGAAAAACTTCAAGGCATGATTCAGGGATTAAATCAGGGGAGAGAAGGGGGGTGTCAAGTTCAAGGTAATCTTTGTTATCAAAGAAGAAACGAATCTGTTTTAAGATAAACGCCCTTGTTTGAAGCATTTGTAAATCCATATGTTTTTATTTTAACACAAAGGCAAAGAAGGCGTAAACTCCGTTTATACAAAAGGAATTTAATTCATATCCAAGTGCGTTAACCGCAAAACTGCTTCCTTCCATTTTCTTCCCCTGTCAAATTCATTTAAAAACATACCAAAACTGGCACAACCGGGAGAAAGAGCGACTGTATCGCCGCTAATCGCTTTTTCTTTTGCGCAGCTTACAGCCTTCTCAAGATCGTCAAAAGGTCCGTTATACGAAATACCGTTTTCATCTAACAGCTTGGCAAGTTTTACACTGCCTGAGCCTTCAAGTAAGATCAATTCTTTAGCATTTTTTGCCTCCTTTGCAAGAGGAGAAAAATTTAAATTTTTATCGGTGCCGCCTGTTACAAGGATAAGAGGAGTTTTAATATTGTCAATGTTTGTAAGCGCTTCGATGCATGCGGCGGCAGCTTCGGGAATGGTGGCTGCGCTGTCGTTAAAAAAGCGCACTCCGTTTTCTTCATGGAATAACTCAAGGCGGTGTTCTATCCCTTTGTATGTACACAATGAATCGCGTATTGTTTGCGCTTTTACGCCCATAGCGTATGCAGCCAAAGCGCTTATTAAAAAATTTAGTTTTTGATGTTTGCCGGGTGTAAGAAGTTTGTTAGGTACAAGTTCGGTGATTTCATCGCTTATGTTTTCCCAATTAATAAAACGGGCAAGCCCTACGCCGTATTCATTGATCCAGCCTCCGCTTTGATTTTCAGTTAAAATTGATTTTGACCAAATTAAAGAGCGTGCTTTTGATTCGCTTAGAAAACTTTTTCCCCAATCATCATCGCCTGCCACTGTGATGCAGGAAGCATCCTGTCCGCGGTAGATGTTTCTTTTATCTTCGATGTATTGCGTCATTGTCCCGTAACGATCAAGATGATCTTCCATAATTGTTGTTAATATTGCAGCGGCAGGTTTTAATAACGGACTTGTATCATTAAGTTTACGGTTTTTAATGTCACCTAACTGGAAACTTGAAAGTTCAAGAACTACATCGTCGTCTTTTGTAAGAGAATTAAGAAATGTCAACGGAGAGACAGTAATGTTTCCGCCAAGAAAAGAGTTTCCCGCTTTTCTGTCTTTGGAAAGTATATAATGAAGAGCGGAGGCAGTACCGGATTTTCCTTTAGAGCCTGTAACTGCAAAAAGTCTTGCAGGAGATTCCATCAAAAATAAAGATAAATCGGTTTCTATACATTTTGCAGCTTGCAAATAAACAGAATCGGGTCTTACGCCGGGGTTTTTAATTACTATATCAGCTTTTTTAAAATCATCAATTTCATGTTTTCCAAGAATGTATCTGACAGGTTTGCAATTTAAATTGCGCTGTGCTGTGTCTAATTCTTTAATCACAGGCTGTAATGTTTCTTCATCTCTTAAATCGGTAACTGTTATTTCAGCTCCGCGTTCAAGTAAAAAACGCGAAGATGCAAGTCCGCCGCCGTGAAGACCGAGACCCATAATTAATACTTTTAATCCTCTATAATCCATGTTATGTTAATATGAGGTTATCATGCAGATAAATTCATGTAAACAGGTTATTTATGCCTCAGAATGAAATAACACGTCCCATTCCGTTGATCGGAGATACAGGTCAGCCTCAGGTTTTTGGTTGGTCAAGGCAAGCAAATTTTTTATATGAACATTCAATGGTTAATATTCCGATGTATAAAATTTCTCAGTCAGATCGGTACATTGTTCATTCGCCGACTCATATGATTGTTTATGAGATCAGAGATGACGGATGGCACGGGCATATGGGGATTTCAATCATTTCATTGCGTGATAAAAAACGGCACACTCAATTTTTTAAAACAATGTTTCCGTTCGGAGTTTTTAATCTTCCTAACAGCAGTACTTCAGGTTCTATTTACTGGCGAAAAAATAAAACTCATCTTGATTTTATCTGTATGGAAGACGGTGCAAGAATCATCAAAGCAGATATTCCGAAATGGGGGCGCAACCGCAGTATGAGATGCGCTCTGGTTTTAAGTCAGCCTGTCACCTCCGCCGGTCATACCGGAGTGAGCGAAAGTTCTCTTCCCGGCGAACCTCAGTCTTTAGTGACAAGCCAGCCGTGGATGAACGATAACAGAGCTTTCCGGTACAGCCGCTGCTCCCCCTGGTTTATTGCAGAAGGGGTTGTTCAATTCGGAAGCACAGAAATTGTCTTTACACGAGGGAATGCCTGGGCGATTTTAGATTGGAACCGCAGTACCCGTCCAAAAGCCGATATTCGTTATTGGGTTGCCGCCTGCGGTCAAAGTTACGGCAGGCAGTTAGGTTTTTGTGTAGGATACAGTTGGGCTGATTCATCAAACGGTACAGAAAACGGCTTTTTTCTTGACGGAAAATTACATAAATTGGATCAAGTGACATTTCACATACCTATGTCAGATTGGCTTTCTCCCTGGCGTTTCACCAGTAACGATAACCGTCTGGAAATGATTTTTTATCCGCATCAGGAAAGAATTGACCGCCGAAGGCTTTTCTTTAACAGCATTACAAGACGGCAGGTTTTCGGGTTTTTCTCAGGAAAGGTACAGCTTGACGACGGCTCGGTTATTGATTTTCACAATCTTACAGGTTTTGCAGAACGTAATAAAATGCGATTTTAAGCGTTTTTTACCGTTTATACTGTACTAAATGTTATTTTTATGATATATTATCCAAAGGATGGTTTTGATGATTGCAAACATAAGAAAGTTTTTCTTAAACATCATTTACTCATGGCGTTTTTATACATTCGGACGTGAACAATATCAGGAATGTATGAGCAATGCTTTTGTAAATAACTTGCAGAGTTTGCGTCAGGGGAATTTTCTTATTGCTATTTTTGCACTTCCCTGCGGGTTTATCCCGATTTTTGCAGAAGACAAAAATTATTTAAAAGCGCTTCTTTATCTTGCAGTAGCCGCTATCGCTCTTATTCTTTCTTTTCTTACCAACTATGTAATGCAGCAAATCAATGTTAATAACCGCAGAATTTATTTATTAATTACTTTGTTTTATGCAAACCTTATGATTTTTGGAATCTATTTCAGTGTATGGGCAAATCCTGATAAACCTGCTTCTCTTGCATTATGTTTTTTTATTTGCGCTCTTTTATTATTTATCAATCCTCCTCAATTTAATTTTTTTCTTACATTAAGCGCGGTAGTTATTTTTACCGCTTCAACAATATTTGTAAAAGAATATCATATTTGGATATATGATATTATCTATGTTGTTGTTTCAGGTTCTCTTGGTTTATTTTTTACATGGCATATTTCTAAATTGCGATTGGGGCTTGAGTTAAGCGCAAACGAACTTGAAGATGAACGCAATAAATATGTCGATCAAAGTATTACAGATGAATTAACGCAATTAAGAAACCGCCGCGATTTTATGCATACTTTTCAAAGGTATCTTTCCAATTACAGAACATCAGACGATTGGCTTTGCATCGCTCTTGCTGATATTGATTTCTTCAAGTTTTATAATGATACTTACGGTCATCCGCAAGGCGATGTTTGCCTGCGTTCCATAGGCGATGCATTAAATTGGTTACGCGACGATTTAGGCGTATATGCGGCAAGGGTCGGCGGCGAAGAATTTGCCGTCATCTGGTTTGAAAAAGATTCTTCGCATGTAGACAAAGTTATTAACCAATGGATGGAAACAATCAAAAATTTAAAAATCCTCCACGAAAAATCAAAGGTTTCTGATTATGTAACGATGAGCATAGGCGTATATAAAGCGCGCTGCGGTTTAACACACGATTCCCAAGTTTTATACGATCTTGCCGATAAGGCACTATACGCGGCAAAAGGCGGCGGAAGAAATTGCGCTATAATAACAGGCGACGACATTAAACAATATAAAATTACACTTCCTAATCCGTAAAATCAGCGGATCATGTTAACCTCTCTTTTCTTACTGGAATCATTTCCCATAAATTATTATACTTCACTTAATGAGTCTTGAAGCGTTTATTTTAGGCTGCGGCGGAATGATGCCGTTACCGAACAGGCATTTAACATCAGTATTATTGCGCCGCGAAGGCGAACTCTTTCTATTTGATTGCGGCGAAGGGACTCAAGTATCTTTGCGCCGTTTAAATCTTCGCTGGAAAAAAATATCTGTTATTTTTATAAGCCACATGCATGCAGATCACGTAACGGGTATTCCTGGTCTTTTAATGTTATCGTCCCAAGTAGACAGGGACGATCCTCTTTATATCATAGGACCTCCTAAGATTGCAGAATATATTGATGAAAGCAGGCGTATACTCGATATGTATATCAATTATGAAATTATTGTGCAGGAAATTACTTCTCCCGGAATTGTGTATAAGGGAGATGGTTTTCATATAAGGTGTTTTCCTCTTTCGCATACTAAACCTTGTTACGGTTATACTCTGGAAGAAGATATGCGTCCCGGAGAGTTTCATCCTGAAAAAGCGCAGGCATTAAATATCCCGATGGGGCATTTGTGGGGTAAATTACAAAAAGGAGAATCTATAACAACACAAGACGGAAGGGAAGTACGATCAGAAGAAGTTATGGGAAAACCCCGTATGGGGCGCAAATTTTCTTTTGTCACCGATACTCTGGCGCTTCCTGAAATTTCAACCCATGTTATAGGCTCTGATCTTTTTATTTGCGAAGGAATGTTCTCTAAAGAGCTTACAGAAGACGCACATTCAAAAAAACACATGACGGCGCAAGAGGCTGCAAATATTGCAGCAGTATCATCAGGGATAAAAAAACTGGCGCTTATTCACTACAGCCCGCGCTATACAGAGCATGAATTAAAACAAATTTTAGAAGAGGCAAAAGCGGTTTTTCCGAATACCGTCCTAACCCGCGATAGAATGGTATTTCCAATTGAATATATTGATTGATTTTGATAAAATAGGATAATCAAAAATAAAGAGGTGATAACTCATGAGTGTTCAATTACCTAAAATTGAGGTAAAAAACCTGTCGAAATTGTACGGGAATGTGCAGGCGGTTAATGACGTTTCCTTTTCTGTAGGCGATCAGCAGGTATTGGGTTTTCTGGGTCCTAACGGAGCGGGGAAAACCACTGTTATGAAAATCCTTACAGGTTTTCATTTTCCTTCGAGCGGGACGGCTTTTGTAGACGGTATCTCTGTGGAAGAAGAGCCGCTTGAAATTAAAAGACGAATAGGCTATCTGCCGGAGAATGTTCCGCTTTATGCAGATTTAACAGTAGATGAATATTTAAACTTTGCAGCCGATGCGCACTTTATTCCAAAAGAAAAAAGAAGCGAAGCGATTGATGCAAGCCTTGAAGCATGCGGGCTTACATCTTTTAGAAGCCGTAAGATTGAAACACTTTCTAAAGGTTATCGTCAGCGCACAGGTCTTGCACAGGCTATCCTTCATGATCCGCCCATTTTGATTCTTGACGAACCGACAACAGGATTAGACCCCAATCAAATTATTGAAATACGCTCTCTTATTAAAGAATTGGGAAAACGCAAAACGGTAATTCTTTCCACTCACATTTTGCAGGAAGTGGAAGCGATATGCACACAAGTGCTAATCATCAATGACGGACAGATTGCAGCACAAGGCAAACCTGAAGAAATTGCAGGTTCAATGAAAGGCGGCAATAATTGGGAGCTTGTCATTAAAGGAGCTGATGCTGACACTATTCGCGGAAAACTTCAATCAATCGGAAATCTTTCTAACATATTAGTTGAAACTACCGGCAATGGATTTGTTTCAGTGCATTTTTTTGCTCAGGAAACTTCGCTGCAAAAACAGAATATGCAAGAGGCGCAATCAGAAAACAATGATGTTAGTGCCGGAGAATTAATTTTTGACTGGGCTGTAAATAATAATTTAAAAATATTAGAAATGAACAGAAAAAAACTAAGCATAGAAGATATCTTTGTTAAACTTACAAGCGAACGGCTTATGGACGAACGAGAAAAAAAATTGCAAGGAGAAAATAAATGAAAAAATATCTTCCCAAACTAAGTTTGCCTTTGCGCGCTCTTACCTTAGCGCGTAAAGAATTTATCCATTATTTATACGCTCCTGCATTTTACGGAGCGGCGGTTTTCTTTTTACTTTTTTGTTCAATTTGGCTTTTTTATTTTCAAAGGTATTTTACAACCGATCAAGCGACACTTCGCCCTTACTTCGGATTGTTCCCGATTGTTTACATTATAATTATCCCGATAATCACAATGAAAAGCTGGGCAGAAGAGAGAAAAACAGGAACGATTGAATTGCTGCTAACCCTTCCCTACACAGAATGGGATTTAGTTTTAGGAAAGTTTTTTTCCAGTCTTGGTGTATTAAGTTTTATTTTGCTTTTAACTATTCCTCTGCCTTTAAGTCTGTTAAGCTTGGGTACTTTTGATTTAGGTTCAATCTTTTGTGAATATTTGGGAGTATTTCTGTTAGGTGCAAGTGCAACATCGCTTGGACTTTTGCTTTCGTGTCTTTCTAAAAATCAAGCAGGCGCTTTTCTTGGAAGTGCTGTTGTTTTAATGGCTGTGATGCTTATTAATCAGATAACGATGAGTTTTAACCTTCCCCAATGGCTTGCAAGATTCATTAACTTTTTTTCTCTTGCTTATCATTTTGAAAGTTTTTCTAAAGGATTGATTGATTCAAGGGAATTGGCGTACTTTATTTTAAGCACTTGCCTTTTTCTGTATTTAAATACTAAGGTTATACTTTTTAGGAAGTGGAGATAACTATGACAAAAAGACAAACAACCATCATCACAATTTTATCCGTAGTTGCTTTTATTATGGCACTTCTTGTTTCAGGAAGATATTGGTTTCGCCTTGATCTTACAAAAAATAAAGCATACACCATTTCCAAAGTTTCGCGTAACCTTCACACAGAACTTCCCGATCCTGTAAACATTACTTATTATCTTTCCAATAAATTAAGAACAGTTCTTCCGGCTCCCGGTGAAATCGAAGATATGCTTAAGGAATATACAGCTTATTCGCGCGGAAAAATTCGCCTGACAGTACGCGATCCTGTAAAATCAGGGCTTGATGAAGCGGAGCAATTAGGGCTTCAGCCGCGCCAAGTGCCTGTTGTGGAACAAGATCAAACAAGTTTAATAACCGTATATTCAGGTATAGTTATTGAATATCTTGATAAAATGGAAGTGCTTCCCTTTGTAATATCGACAGACTCACTTGAGTACGATCTTACATCAAGAATACGTTCAATGGTAAACGATCAAGAACGCTGGGTAGGTGTTCTTGTCGGGGATAATTTCAGGCAATGGAATGAAGATTTCGGTTACTTAAATTCATTTTTAAATGAAGCAGGTTACAGAGTACGCCCGATTTCACCGGGCGAGGAAATTCCAAGAAATACTCCGGGTCTTTTTGTATTCGGCGGTGTTGAAGACCTTGATGAATGGGCTTTATACAGAATCGACAGATACATACAGCTTGGAGGAAAAGTTTTTTTTGCAGTTAAAGGTGTTTATATAGATACCCCTTACGGTACGATACAAGCAAGAGAACAAAATAATCTTGGCTTGCTTGATATGATTGCATCTTACGGAGCTATCGTGCGCTCTGAGCTTGCTCTGGATAGAAACGCTCTTACACTTCAATATCAAACAAGAACACAATACGGCGGCGTGCAGATCAGGATAGTGCGTTATCCGCTATGGATAGGCGTAAGAAGCGAGAACGGAAATAAAGAACATCCTGTCAGTTCTTCGTTTAACGGGCTTGATCTGTATTGGTCAAGCCCTATTGAATTGCCTTCAATAGACGGTGTTGAATCGACGGTGCTTTTTACAAGCTCGGCAGAAGCGTGGTCAATGAGGCAGTCATTTTACACAAATCCTGAAACACCTTCTTATATGTTGGAAATGGAAGCCTCTGATACAAGGGGAGAAAAAATACTCGGCGTTTCTTTAAACGGCATTTTCCCAAGTTTTTTCAAAGGCTCCGAAAAACCTGTCCGCGAAGGCTCTGATGAAGAACTGCCTGATATGCCAGATTATGCAAGAGCGTCCCGCATCATCGTTGTAGGTGATGTTGATTTTGCAACTAACATGATCAATGCAACGCAGGCACGGCAGAATATGGAATTCCTTTTGCGCGCTGCAGATTGGCTTGTAAGCGATGATGATATAATCGGTATACGAAACAGACAGCCTCAAATAGGGCGTTTTGATAAAATAGAAGATCCGCAGATACGTACAAGTGCAATGAGATTTTCTCAAATACTTAATGTCGGAATCATACCGTTGTTAATTATAGGAGCGGGTTTATTCATTGCTTCAAGGCGGATTAAATCAGTGCGAAAAGAATCTCTTGATGCAATGAACAGTGAGCAAAAAACAAACGAAACTGATAAGGAGGAGAACAATGATGACATACAAAAATAAATTAATTTTTCTTGTATCGCTGATAGCGGTCTTTGCTTTGCTGTTAACAGGAAACATTATTTATAATTCAGATATCGGTACAAAACAAGCATCTTATGTTTGGCTTGATTCAAAAGCAGCGGAAAAGATAACAAAGCTTATTTTTAATTCAGAAGAACATGAATTTGAAATTTCGTATAGAAATAATCAATGGTCTGTATTGTATAACGATACTGTTTATCCTGCCCGTAAATCCCGAATTGATGATTTTCTAAGTATTTTAACTACGCGCTCATCTTGGTCAGTGCGTTCTTCAAGTGCGGCGACCCATGACCGTTTCGGACTGGCTCATTCGTTTTCAAATATCAAAGTATATGCAGAAAACGCTCTTCTTCTTGATCTGTTGTTAGGGAATGATGATATTTTTAAAAACGAAACATATTTCCGCAAAGCAGGGCAGAACGAAGTCCGTTCAGGTGACAGCAGTATAAAAACATATGTAACAGGACCAATAACCAGCTGGTACAATTTAAGATTGATTCCTGAAAGTGAAGGCAGCAGTGTTTTATTTGATATTAACAGTGTTCAAAAACTCTCTGTTTACAGCAGTGATGATACGCAAATTTTCAGCCGCAGAAACAGGACATGGACAATCGAAGGTGTTGATAATCCGAATGTATCTGTTATCGAATCATACATAAGAACTATAATAAATACGGAAGGAGACGGCTTTGCAGAACCCGAAACTATTACTTCTGATTTTAATAACGGCGATCGAATAGTGTTGGAATTCGGTAACGGGCGGATTATTACAATCCGTTTAACAGAAGGCGATGACACAGGCAGACGTTACGCGCAAGTAAGCGGAAAAGATTATATTTATTCAATCCCGTCATGGTCGGCAGGGCGGCTCTTTAGAGATATTGAAGGTTTTAAGAATCAGTAGAAATTATTTATTCTGAGAACTTATAAATTCACGGTATTTTTCCGGATCGCTTTTAAATGCAATGATCGGTGATTTTGGATCGGCTTTTGCTTTTTTTAACGCTTCCCTTGCTTCCAGTAACAATCTTTCTGCACCGAGTAATCTGCCTGAACGCGATGTGATTCCGATAAAAATTGTTGCAGGCGCATCGTGACCTCTTGGGAATTTATCCATGATAAGCTGATAAAATTTCTCCGCTTTGGAAATAGCGTTTTCTAAACTGGTGCCGGGAATTATTGCAGCTATTCCCCACCTTCCGTATTCAAAGAGCAGGTCTCTTGATGTAAAAGAAGGAACAGCGTCTTCTGTTGATTGTTTAAACATAGCGTCGTTTGTTAAATCGGTAAATTCAATTAATACAAATGCTAAATCTTTTTCTGTCGATGCGCATCGGTGCAATTCTGCATCTAATCGATCATTTAAATAATCTTCCCATCCGATATTACTGCGCGGAGAATAAAGCCCTTTCGGTCCGATTTCCGGAAGAGGAATATCCGCTTCATATGTAAAATGATTTTCCAAATCGGCGGATTTATCTGATTTTATTTTTACAAACATTGGGTCTTGCTTTGCGGTAAGAAGCTGAAACAGCATAGTAAAGAAAGCGATTGCAAAACCCGCAAGAATAATCAGCAATGTCTCTTTTAAAATTTTTGTAAAATCAATATAGTCAAAAGCTCTTGATACAGCTTTAATATTTGCATTACGCAGATTTTGAATCGGCAGCGGTTCATAATGACTTTGATTAGAAAAACCCGCTCTATTAATAAAGCGCGGGGAATTATTTACCCAATTAACAGCATAACCTTTTTGTTTTTCAAAAACATATTCCCCATCAGGACCTGTGATAATTAAAGCTTCAAGGCTTTTACTTGCAGACAGCGCATTATTAATTGTATCGATATATCTTTGGGTCATAAAACCTTGATTTCCGGCATTCAGAGCTGTCTTTGCTATCTGTGAAAATTCATATTCGGCTGTTAATTTAATTTTATCGGCACTTAAATAAAGCCTTACTGCCGCCTGAACGAGTGCGAAAAGGTAAATTACAATACAAACAGCGGCAACAATTACGCTGATTATCCGGCTCTTCCCTAAGGTCTTTGACGTTCCGGGCTTGCTATTTTGATTTTTATCCATAGTTATGATATAATTATCGGAAGATTTTATATGCAAATAAGAGAATATTCACTGCCTTCCGGCTGGTATCCGCGGGATTCAGAGGCGGTTTCCCGTTTTTTATCTGAATTTCCTCAAAATAAAACACAAACAGGGCTTGAACATTGCTTTAGCTGTGCAATAGCCCCTCATGCGGGCTGGTACTATTCCGGGCAAATTGCCGCCCGCGCCGTTTCCGGTTTACAGTCTGATGCACAAACCATTGCGGTTTTAGGCGGTCATCTTCCCGGAAGCTATCCCATGCTTTTTGCTATGGAAGATGCTGTAAAAACACCCTTAGGCAATATACCGATCGATAAGGAATTACGCTCTTGTTTAATGCAAGAATTTGAAGATAACACGTTTGATTTTCAAGGTATAAGCGAAGACAAAAACCGCGATAACACTATCGAAGTGCTTTTACCTATGGTTCGCTATTATTTTCCTAAATCCGAGCTTTTATGGCTGCGCCTTCCCGCGCATATTAGCTCATTTAAAGCGGGAAAGGTTATTTTTTCGGCTGCGGCAAAATTAAACCGCAAGATAAATGTCCTTGCTTCCACAGATTTAACCCATTACGGACCGAATTACGGTTTTTCGCCAAAGGGCAGGGGGAAGGAGGCACTGCGCTGGGTACGCGAAAAAAATGACGCTAAAATTATAAAAGCCGTAGAATCCGGAGACAGCGCCGAAACTCTTCGCTGTGCAAATGAGGATTTTTCCTCATGTTCTGCAGGGGCGGTGTTAGGTGCAATGGGTTTTTCCGCCGCTATGCAAAAGAGCTTACGGCTGCTTGTGTACGGCACCAGCGCCGAAACATCCCTTAATGATAATAATGAGGAAGTGCCCGATTCCTTTGTGGGCTATGCGGCTTTCGGGCAACCCGGAGATTGAAGCTCTCTTTTTCTTAACATATTGGCTTTTAAAGTATTTTTATTGTATAATTAATATATAACCCCTAAATCAGGAGTTGAACGTGAAGAAAGACAATCTTATACATTTGTTGATTTCCGTCCTCGTTATCTGCTTATGTGTAACCTGTGTCACTGTAGACGGTGATTTTGACAGCCGGAATTATACAAGCCCAGCCAGTTTTGCTTATAAAACACATGGGAGCAAAGATGATAAAACTGTTACAATCACAAATTACAGGGGAAAAAACACCAATGTAAATATTCCCCCGCAAATAGGGAAATTCCCTGTTATCGCAATTGATCACAATGCTTTTAATAAGAAAAATCTAACCAGCGTAATAATACCTTTAGGTATTACATCAATCGGTGATAATGCTTTTGCCAACAACCATCTTTATACAGTGACTATCCCTGAAAGTGTTACAAAGATAGGTCATGGGGCATTTGCAGGAAATAAAACCCTAGCCGGTGTGATAATCCCCTCCGGCGTTACCGTAATAAACCGCTCGGTTTTTATGGAAAATCAGCTTAGGAACATAACGATTTCTCCTTATATAACAATGATCGATAATGATGCGTTTAGTTATAATCAATTAACTTCTGTAATAATTCCTTCAAACGTAACCAGAATAGGTAATTTTGCATTTGCCAGAAATCAATTAACCAGAGCCGATATTCAAGAAGGCGTTACAAGTATAGAGGGTAATGCTTTTCAATATAATAACCTTACAAATATGGTAATTCCCGAGAGTGTGACAAGTATCGGGAATCACGCTTTTTCATACAATCAATTAAACAGCATAACACTATATGAAGGTTTAAAGGCAATCGGAGAAAGCGCTTTTCAATATAACGGCCTTACAAACATAGTCATTCCGGATAGCGTAACAAGTATAGGAAGAAGAGCGTTCGCAAATAATTCGATTAAAACAGTGTCAATCCCACAGAGCGTTACAAGCATCGGTGAAAGAGCTTTTGCAGATAATAATATTGAAGTACTTGTAATTCCGCCAAGTATTTTAAATATAAGCGATGATGCTTTTCATAATAACAAGTTAATCAGTATTGATATAAAAGAAGGTGTAACAAGTATAGGCGACAGGGCATTTTACAATAATTCACTTGTTAATGTGACAATTCCCTCGAGTGTTCAAAAAATAGGGCACTTTGCATTTTGGGATAACGATTTAGATAGTGTGACATTTCACGAAGGTTTAACAACTATAGAAAGCAACTCATTCTGTAAAAATAGCATAAGAAGCATTGTAATTCCGGGATCGGTAACACATATCGGCGAAAGCGCTTTTGAAAATAATAAACTTACCCATGCAGAAATAAAAGAAGGCGTAGAGCACATCGGCTCAAGAGTATTTTTTAATAATGCTTTAACCTCAATAACAATACCGTCAACAATTAAAAGCATTGGGGAGTCGGTTTTTTGGGGAAATACAATTACCAAAATTATCATTACACATGGCTGTAAATATATTTTTAAGAAAAACGAAGGTTTGCCGGAAAGCTTTTTCAGTGTATATGCTGCAAACGATAATTCAACAGGCACATATGAGTTAAGAGACGAACAATGGTATATAACAGACCGACCGATAATCGTCATGCCTGAGCCTGAAATTATTCATGAAGAGGAAAATTCAATAATTATTGATGAGGAATAAAAATACTCTCTTTGTGAGTGCGTTTTATAACATAGACAAAATAAAATTAATTAAATAACAAGATTTATAAATAAATAACGCGAATAATCCAAATTTTTTTCTTGCTTTCATGATATTTCAAGATTATAATTTAAGAACATCTTCGTTGGGCAAAGGGCTTAATGTCATTTTAAGCTTTATTACAGGACCTCAAAGGAGAGGAGGCGTCATGCAAATTACTGATATTAGGGTCCGCAAGGTCACGGGCGGCGGAAAGCCGAAGGCCTATGTTACGGTTACTTTTGACGATTGCTTTGTTGTGCACAACATTAAAATTATTGAGGGCAAAACCGGAGTTTTTATTGCGATGCCAAGCAGGAAAACCAGGGCAGGTGAGTACAAGGATGTAGCCCATCCAATTCACCCCGAATTCCGAATGGAATTGCAGAAACGTATCTTAGAGAAATACGAATCCGGCGATGTAACTGAGGATGGTTCTGAAGACATGTAAAAATGAAATCAGTTTTACCGGTTTCATGCAGATTTGATACATAGTTTGTCTGTGAATTTCCCCCCCTATGGGTCTGTGTGCGGATGACAGTTCCTGCTTTAATAGGAGATGTTTTCCGTACACAGACCCATGTTTTTATTAATCAGTTGATTCTTTTATCTTTTTTTGATAGGCTTATATTTACATTTGATGGGACGTCGGCAAGCGGTAAGCCATCGGTCTTTGGAGCCGATATTCATAGGTTCGAATCCTATCGTCCCAAAAATTACTTAAAGAGCAATTTTAAGTAAAAGGGATTATCCCGGTATATATTTATTTACGGAGTAAGGTCATGGGCAATGTAGTTTTACAGGCGAAAAATCGAGTTAAAGCAGGTTCTGCAGAATCACGCAGAATTAGGAAAAACGGCAGGATTCCTGCTGTCATTTACGGAAGGTCGGGAAAAGCGGTTTCAATCGATCTTGATTCCGCTGACTTTGTAAAAGGCACAAAAGGAATTTCTGAAAGTACAATCGTGAAAGTCGAAGTGGAAGGAAAATCCTACGACGCTTTTGTCAAATCCAGTCAGAGAAATATTATAGACGGTAATATTCTTCATATTGATTTTTATGAGGTTGAAAGCGGTGTCGCTCTGCGTGCTAAGGTTTCCATCATTCTTCAGGGAAATCCTGTCGGTGTACGCGAAGGCGGTATGCTTGAAAATCCCCTTCATGAAATTGAAATTGAATGTTTACCGAAGGATCTTCCTGAACGCATCGAAATTGATGTTTCAGGTCTTAAAGCAAACCAATCCCTCCATGTAAGAGATATCCCTTTAGCCCCCGGTGTAAAATTGCTTTCCAATCCGGATAAAGTTTTCGCGCTTGTTAAGTTCGCCAAAGCCGAAGCCGCCGCCGCTGCCGCAACAGAGGCTGCCGCCGCAACAACAACCGCCGCCGTAACAGCCGCTCCTGCCGCCGGTGACAAAAAAGCGCCTCCTGCCGCAGGCGGTGATAAGAAAGCCGCTCCTGCCGCCGGCAAGAAATAAAGCGCGTTTGCACGCTGCATGGATTGAAACTGAAAATAAAATTTCACAATCTTTAAAAGACTGTCTGAATGATGAAGGTTGTCCTTCACAGACAGTCTTTTTAGTATCCGTTTCAGGAGGCGCAGACTCAATGGCGCTTCTTGCTTCTCTTTGTTCCCTCTCTAAACAATCAATTTTTAATTATAAGTTTTCCGTTCTTCATGTTGAACATGGTATCCGCCCTTCTAAGGAAAGCAAAGGCGATGCTGAGTTTGTCCGCGCTTTTTGCAAAGAGAACACAAACGGAGTTGGCAGAATTCCCTGCCGCATTACACACATCCCTCCCGGAAAAATCGCCGCCTATGCAAAGCGCAAAGGAATCGGTATTGAAGCTGCCGCCCGTCATTTCAGATACAAAGCGCTTTTAAAAACAGCGCAGATCTTAGCCTCCGATCTGTCAGGCAAAACTTGCATCTGTATTTTAACCGCCCATACAAAAGATGACGTTCTTGAACTTGCGCTGATGCGTGTTTTGCGCGGCTGCGGTCCTGCAGGGCTTGCAGCCATGACAGTCAAAAAAGAACAAAAAATAAAAAACAAAGATCAAAGTGAAAATAAGATTTTTATTTTTCGCCCCATGCTGGATATTACCCGCTCTGATGTAATCGCGTATTTAACTGCAAAGGGAATTTCATGGCGCGAAGATGCAACCAACTCTGATGAACAATTTTTACGTAACAGAGTTCGGCGCAAACTGATTCCCTTACTAAACGATACTTTTCCGTTTTGGAGAAAAGGCGTATCTGCTATGGCGCAAACCCAATCGCTTGCGGCAGATTTTATCGCACAGGAGGCGGAAAACAGAATAAAGTGGGATACCTATTTAGAAAACTCTCTTTGTGCAAATGCAGCGGTTTTTTTTGCCCAGCCGCAAATTATCCGCGAAGAAGCGCTCTTTCAGGCGGCGGATGAATTATTAAAAAAAGTTAAAACCCTTAGAACTATTAAACGCGCTGCAGCAAGGCGTTTTTGCGAAGGTGTTGTTACCGCCTCTGATTTGGGGGCTGTAAGGGTTAGGCGCAAAGGTGAGAGTATTATACTTTCCTGCGGAAAGGGTGATTTCTTTGAGAAAGGGGTGTCAAGGTTAATACGGCATCTTTAAATGTACTGCTTATCAGTGTCATTAAATCAGTAACAATTCCATGTAATAACCTTGACAGTTTCCCTTTCGCGGACAAAAATTAGGTATCATGAAATATTCTACCTCAAGGAGTCTATTGTGAAAAATATTACCAAAAAACTTGGGATTATTGCCCTGGCAGCGCTAATCGCGTTCGCGATGGCTGCCTGCGACACGGACAATGGCGATAACAAAAACGGCCCTACGTATTTTAACGGAACACTGACGGCTGAGGATCTGCAAAACAGCCAGCAGGTATGGCAGTACAAAAGCGAGTTTACCAAAATAAGCGACGCGCACATTTTATTCGACGGCAATCGTGATGTAGATGTTTTTGTCCGTACATATGACGTTGATTCCAAACTTTTAGTGGAAAAGGACGTCGGTTCAGGAAGAATCGAAGGTGGTATTCTGAGTTTCAGCATTGATGTTCCTGGGGCGGAAGACTTAATTGGATGGGACGCCCTGAAAAGCCGCAATTTCTTTTACTGGGAAGACGCTGCGGTTGATCCGCCGGAGGTAAAAGGCAATGAGTTCATGTTTGTAACAACCGAGAACGAGCGCCTTAATTTGGAGATAATAACAGGTACAAAAGAAGAATTAAGCCAGGAACTTGTGCGCTTTATTTATGTAGACAAGAACTGCACAATGACCGGTACGGAAGGTGTAAAGGATGGAATTATCCACGGGGTGGGAGAGCAAAGCGATACTTATTTCGAGACGGATCATACCCTGAACCTGTCTTTAAAAGAGGGCTGGAACACAGTGTATCGACGGCAAACTTTTCGCACAGGTGAAGACGGAAATGGTAAATCATTAATCACAATGGAAATAAAAAACCCTCTGAACCTCAGGTGGATACTATATCCTGCCGGATATGACGGGGTAAGCCGACCCCAATAAAACAAGGCCCCAGCAAAGGGGGCTTTATTTTAGCGCCTATGGCTTCCTGGAATCTTAACAGTATTTCGTCCTTATTTCGGCAACGATCATGATGTTTTTAATTTACTGTTTGATTGTATCAACCCGGAAGAGTATCATCTCAACCCGGCGGTTAAGCCCCGCATATGGAGTACTGCCTCCGGCAAGGTTTCTTTCACCGCCGTAGCCGCTGGTAGTTACCCGTTCCGACGGGTATACACCGGCCGCGCCCCCGGGAAGCTTTCTGTACTCTACATCAAGCGCTTCGGCAACGCTCACTGCTCGCTCGTTGCTTATTCTTATCAGCTCATTCTTTTCTATATCGTTACCGGTGACCGGATTGGCATTACCGTGCAAAATCAGCATATAATTGGGATTGATAAGGGCCTTTGCTATGACCTTGACATTTGCCGTGTTGGAATCCTTTTCCTGGGGTGTCAGCATGGTAGCGCCTCCTATGCCGGGAGGGCCGTTAAACTCGCTCGACTCCCCGGCAAAGATGATGTATTCAATGTCAATGATCGAAATGTTCTGAAGAATGATCTCCGGCGGCTGCTGGCTTATGATGTACTTGATCTGTTCCTCGGTGAGATATTCGTAAATTACCTCTGGAGGAAGATACTTGATGATCTCCTTGAGAATCTCATGATTCTCATCAAGGATTTTTATGATCTCATCAGGGTTTTCTTTTATGAATACCAAAATCTCCTCTGGGCTGGGATTCTGGATTATCTCATTTTCTACAATAACTTCTATCTCCTTTTCCACAATAACTTCCGTGATAATCTCAATTATCTTTTCAACGATCACATCTTTCTCAATCTCAATTGTGTCAATTATTATCTCGTAGATAATCTCCGGAGGAAGCTCATCGTAGACATACTCGACTATTGTCTCAGGGGGAAGACTGACAAAAATTATCTCCGGTACTTTTTCGATTATTGTCTCGTAGATAAATTGCGGAACAAACTTTATGACCGGAATATATTCTATTTCCGGGCTTTGTCCTTCTTCCCACCACTTTCTGATAATGTTGTTTTCACATGCCGTAAAACCGGCACAAACAAGAACCAGCAACACAAAAACAATCAGCGTGTTTCCTTTTTTCATTTTTTTTCCTTCCATAGTCTGCATATGTTTGATTATATCAGAGGAACCGTTTTTTTCAAGTCTACCTTCAAGGAACACAACGGCTATTTTTGCAGCATAGGAGAGGCGCTGACAGTCGTGATACTCGGAACTTTGTGCTGTGTTTGCTGAAGCTAAAAGATGATTGCTTGCGAAAAACCATGGACACCTTCAGAACTTTCGAGAAAAACGGCGGCAGGCTTGAGGAGCGCACCGGGTTTGTAACTCATGATATAGACTGGTTTTACGTTAAAGACGAGGAGAAGACTTCTGCCGCATTGATTATCCTTCTGTGTTAATTTATAATTGCCTAATAATTAAAGGAGTTAATAATGAATGTAAAAATACTTTTAAAGACAGCGTGCAAACTCTGTTTGTGCGTATTATTATCTGCGTGCCAGAATATTGGTAATGCAAATCAAGAAGTACCAATATTATCGTCTTCTAATACAAGCGCGCCGGTATCGACACCTGCTAATACCCGCACATCGGCAGCAGCATCTTCAAATACCCGTGATGCGTCTTTGCAGAAGGCATCAACCCCCTCCTTTGTAACTACATTGCCCAATGGGTTTATTGCTTTTCAAAATTTGGTCTATCCGCAGATTAATTATTACGGTGCAAATCTGGGGTTTTTTCCGCCGAAGGTAAGAGATTTTATTATCAATACTCAATTTACAAAAGATAGAATGGAAAGACCTCATATGTTAAATCCTTCGCTAAGAGTGTGGTGGAGCGAAGACAATAACAAGGTTTTAATGGAAGCCTCGTATACTACTGCAAGCGGTTATGTTGGAGCGGGAACAGTTGAAAAATGGGGGCAGGGTGCGAATTATTCAGGATCATCTGCTATTTTTGATATGTACGGTGAGTATGCATACTACCATACCTTTAAGTTTGAGTATGAACACAGTCTATATGTGGAACAATTATTAAAAACCGATCCTGCATATGCCGAAATCATATCATTTGCAAAAAAGCTATGTGCGGAAATTGAATATGACTGGGCGAATTTCAGCGGATATTCCGGCGCCCGTGCAAGACCGACTCCGGGTTTAAGGCGGCATGTTTGTGACGGTTATGCAAATGAAGTAATGGAAAAAATTTTGCAATTATCTTCTGTTCAGGCTGTACAAAAATGGACATCTCCCGGTCATGCTTGGAATGTTATAAAATTGACTGACGGAAGGACATTGTATTTTGACTTAACATGGTTTGATAACGAACACATTAATCAAGAAACAGGTGCTGTATACCAGACAGATGATTATAACTGGACAAATATTACTTTTCATGAGCATCTTTTTCGTTTCTCTAATGTTGGATACGGACAAAGGGTATTTCATCATAATGTAGGTCAATTTAACAGAGAAATACGGAAATAATGCTTTTTTAATTTAATATTGTGCCGCCTGCGCAGGGGACTGACACCTTTTACTAACCTTGATCAAAATACGTAAAATACCTATCATATTACGGGGGTAATAATGTTCGAACCTAATGATAATCCGCCTGATAAGCCGCTGTCGCCGAAAAGACCCGGAGGTATTGCTTTAATTTTTTTCCTTGTTATGGCAGGTCTTTTTATTGCATTCTTTTTCAGAGGTAATTCCGTTCCGGTAAGAGAAGTCCCTTACTCTGAGTTTTCCCGTTACATCGAATCAGGCGATGTCAGTTCCGTCGTTATTCATCAGAACGGAAATGTTGATATTTCTTTAAAAATGTCACCGCAGGGCGGCGGTTCAAATCAGTTGCGGACAGTTATTCCTTATTCTGATCCGAGCCTTTTAGAATCATTAAAAGAAAAAAATATTAGAGTTTCAGGTGCACCTAACAAAATAAGTCCGTGGCGTTTTCTTCTTGATATGCTCCCTTGGATTTTCGGTTTTGCCATCATCATTTTGATTATCAGAAATATGCAGGGTGCGGGAATGAAAAATTTTCAATTCGGCAAAAGTAAAGCGAAGCGTTATCAGGAAGAAGGTAAAAAGGTTTGTTTTGCAGATGTTGCAGGACAGGTCGATGCTAAATTCGAACTTGAAGAAGTTGTTGAGTTTTTAAAGAACCCTCAGAAATTTACTAAGATGGGTGCGCGAATTCCTAAGGGAGTGCTTCTTGTCGGAATGCCCGGTACAGGCAAAACATTGATGGCTCGCTCTGTTGCAGGAGAGGCGGGTGTCGCGTTTTTTCATATGTCAGGTTCTGACTTTGTTGAAATGTTTGTAGGTGTAGGTGCCAGCCGTGTGCGCGATCTTTTTGAACAAGGACGCAAAAATGCCCCGTGTATTATTTTTATTGATGAGCTTGACGCTGTCGGGCGCACAAGAGGCGCAGGTTACGGCGGAGGGCACGATGAGCGCGAACAAACATTAAACCAGCTGTTAGTTGAAATGGACGGTTTTGATTCAAAGGACGGCGTTATCATTCTTGCAGCCACTAACCGCCCCGATGTTTTAGACCCCGCTCTTCTTCGGCCGGGACGTTTTGACAGGCAAGTTGTTGTCGCAATGCCTGACATTAAAGAACGTGAGGCGATACTTCAAATCCACAGTGCAAAAATTCCTCTCAGTAAAGATATTGATCTTGTTCGCATTGCAAGAGCGACACCCGGAATGAGCGGCGCAGATATTGCAAATCTTGTAAATGAAGCGGCTCTTTTCGCTGCACGCAAAGACCGTGCGGAAGTTATCATGTCCGATTTTGAAGAAGCAAGAGATAAAGTTTTAATGGGTGTTGCGCGAAAGACGCTTGTAATCTCTGACAAGGAGCGCCACATGACCGCCATTCATGAAGCAGGGCATGCTCTTCTTCATTATTTTCTTAAGAATGCAGATCCGTTGCATAAGGTTACTATTGTCCCTCACGGGCGCGCTTTAGGTATGGCGCTTTCACTTCCGGAAGAAGACAGTTATTCCCGCACTAAAGGCTGGATAGAAGATCGTATCGCTATTTGTTACGGCGGCTATTTGGCGGAAAAACTTTTTTATGAAGAGACTACAACAGGTACAAAGAACGATATCCAGCAGGCGACAGAAATGGCGCGTAACATGGTATGCGAATGGGGAATGGCGGAAGAATTAGGTCCTATCGCTTACGGTCAGGAAGATGAACCTATTTTTCTTGGAAAAGAAATTGCGCGTCACAAAGATTATTCGGAAGAAACTGCAAGAAACATAGATTTAGCTGTAAAGAAAATCCTTAACCGCTCTTTGCATAATGCAAATATGATCATTACAAACCAAAAACAGAAAATAGAAGACCTTGCCAATGCTCTTATTGCACGTGAAACTCTTGTAGATGACGAGGTTCGTCAGATTTTAGGGCTTCCTATCAGAGAAAATTCTTTATCTTTTATAGAGAGTGAACAAGGATGAAATTAAACAAGACACTCTGTGTTACTTTGTTGTTAATCTTCTTTTTTGTTTATTCTAATGTTCATGCGCAAACAAGAGATGATTCAAACGCAGCGCGGCAGTATTTTAATTGGGTAAAGCAAGCGTATGACGAAGGACGTATAGAAGAAGCGTATACCGCCCTTTACCGTGTTTCAGATTTTTCAGATGTTTCTTCCGATATTTCTTATCTTTTAGCTGTTACGCGCTTGCATTATTTATACGAATTTGAATCAAGGCTTACGGTTATCAATGCATTAGAAAATGCAATCCAAACGAATCGCTGGGAAACTTACAGAGAAACACAGGCATATCTTTTAAAAATAGAACAGTTAATTGCAGTACGCGATTATATGCATGCTTTAAACTGTATAGATCAAATCAGAATAGAAAATGCATCAGACAGTGCAAATATTACAATGCTGCGTCTTCAAATTTTTAAAGGAATGGCAACACATGGTGATATTCAGGCTTTAGCACAATTCAGAAGCCAAGTGTTAGTTGCAATGGATAGGTTTCCCCGCGATTCGCGTCCTTTGCGTATCTTTTTTGAATATGCGCGTAACAAAAATCCGTTTGATATTGATCAATCTTTATCTGAAGCGGACATCCATCTGCTGGAACTTGCATTAAGACGGCTTCCGTTTCTTATCGAAACCGATCCTGAACTTGCATGGCTTGCTTCTCCCTTTATGCGAAATCTTGAAGATGCCCGCCGTCTTTTAGGATCGTATCGTTCAGGCGGAATTCCGCATATTCAAAACAGAGACTTTATGCCTCACCCTGCATCGCTTCCTATTGCGCTTAACTTAGGTTTAATAGGAGACATTGAGGCAACGGATGAATTATTTAACGGAAGCCGCGGTTTTAATTATTTGTTATATTATCAATTTCATGAAAAGATGATGCCCAAAGGCGATCCAATTCTGGATAAAAGAATACTAACCGATGTTTATAATTTGCTAAGAAGCGAAGACGGACGAAATTATTTTACAAGAAAACTTCTTTCTTTTTCCGGTCTTATAATTACCGATGATGACAATGACGGTTATGTCGATACATACACTATTTATAAATCGGGGGTTGTTCAAAATTTTGAATCCGACACAAATCAAGATACCGTTATTGAACTTGGAATTGTTTTTAAGAATGGTGTTCCGGATACCGCTGTTACCTTGCTTTCAGGGCGTGCAAAATCTGCATTTGTACAATGGGAACAATATCCGTTTGTTAAAACGGTTGTATATGAAAGCGAAGAGTTTTCTTTCCGTCCTGCTGATTTTCAATTTATACCCATAGATTTTATTCAAATAGGCGGAAGCAGAAGTTTAGCAGGTTTTTTGTTTCCCGTAAAAGAAAATAGAAAAATGGATTTATCATATCCTTCGCTTGTTTTTTCTTGCACAACAATTTCGCGTAACAGTCTGGAAATTGATGATGCTGTAGAAACTTTTTATATGGTTCGCGGAATACCTGTTAAAGCAGTTGAAATTTTAAACGGAATGCAGATTTCTATTACCCAATTTGAAAGAGGATATCCTGTAATTCAGAATATTGATCTTGATATAGACGGCAGAATGGAAACAACCCGCCGCTTCCGCCGTCCGTCTGCCGCTTGGTATACTCCTTCTATGCAGTTTTTTAATTACCGCGATTTAATCGCTTCTTCAGAAAGCGATTGGAACGGAGACGGAAAGCATATAACAAAAGAAGTGTATCTTGAAGACGGTTCAGTTGTTTATTCTTATGACATAGACGGAAGCGGTGAATTTAACCATTCAGAAAGCGGAAAATAATAATGATAAAACCTTTAACAAAGTTAAAAGTACAAAGAAAAATATTTTTTCTGCGATTAATATTTATAGGACTTCTTTTAACTTTAATCTTTGCCGGCTGCAAAAGCACAAATAAAAATGACAATGAAAATTTTACTTCCCGCACTACCAGCACGATAAGAATTAATGATATAAAAGCCCTTATTGATGATAACCCAATCGCTGCTTTGAATGATATTTTTATTTATAAAGAAATTTATTCTAATAATGAAAAGGAAGAAAACGAAGATTGGGCGCAGCTTCTTGTATTGGAAGAACAAGCAAGTAAAAATTTATGTGCAATGCAGGAAAAGGCAATCGAAGAAGAACGATGGGAAGATGCGGTTTTTTTTGGAAGATCAATTGCCAGTATTCAGGTAATAACAGCGCATACGGGAAAAGAAGCGGCATTCCTATTGTTAGATGCAAAGAAAAAATTATCAGAGGGAAACATACTGGGCGCATTTTTAGCGGCTGTAAGTTCGCATGAAATGCAGCCGATGGATTTTAACAGCGCATTTCTGTTTTTGGAAAAAGCGGTAGAAGGCAAGCAACGCCGGGCGGCAGCGTATTTTCTTGCAGCGGCAAGCAGCGGTGCAGCAAGCAGCGGAGGCGCAAGAAATATTCCTTCTGCGTTACGCGAATATGCTTCAGGGCGCGATACTTTTACCGATATGATCAAAGGCGTTGCAACTGTTGTAGTAGACAGGGGTTTTAGAGTAGAAAGAGGTTTAGGTTATCAGAACAGGGTTTTAGGCTCAGCGTTTTTTATAGATTCTACAGGCTTTATGATTACGAATTACCATGTAATTGAAAGCGAAGTAGATCCGAAATATAAAGGTTATTCACGTTTATATATCCGTATGGGCGATGCAACAAGCCCGCGTATTCCCGCACGTGTAATAGGTTGGGATAAAGCTCTGGATTTGGCTTTGATAAAAACTGAATTGACACCTGAATACGTTTTTTCTATCGTAGACCGTGTTGTGCCTCGTGTAGGCGATCAGGTTCTTGCAATCGGTTCTCCTGTTGGATTGGAAAAAACTGTAACATCGGGAATTGTTTCGTCACTTGGCAGACGGTTTTTGCAAATAGGCGATGTTTATCAAATTGATGCGCCTGTTAATCAAGGTAATTCAGGAGGACCTGTAATAGATACTGAAGGCAGATTAGTGGGAGTTGTTTTTGCAGGTATAAGCCAATTTCAAGGTTTGAATTTTGCAGTTCCTGCTGAAAGACTTGCAGCAGCCCTTCCCGCTATGATGAAAGGCGGCAAAGCGTCCCGCCCGTGGCTTGGTCTTACGTTATGCGAAACATTTTCCGGAGCGGAGATAATTTATACTTCGCCTAATACACAGGCTTTTTTGCATAAGATAGAAGAATCAACTTTTATTAAATCAATTAACGGCAAGGAAGTAAAAGCGCCTCAAGGCAGACTTATTCCGTATTTGCAAAGCGAAATCTTTTCTTGCAATCCAGGCGAACTTATAGCACTTGAAACTATTGACAGTGAAGGTCTTGTTAAAAGAAAAGTAATGATGCTGTCTGCACGTCCTGAAATCCCTTTGCTGGAAGCTGTAAAAATCGATAAGCGCGAGAAAATTGCTGCCCCTTTATTCGGAATGCTGCTTTCACCTCTTCAAACAAGTTTGTTTGTTACCAATTTTCGTGTAAACAGAATTATTCGCGGTTCAATTGCGGATGAACTCGGCATTTCTGAAAATGACACAATCTCTCTTTCACGTTTGCGCATAACACCGGATGAAAGCTATGTCATGCTGGATGTTTCCATAAAAAAACGCAGAATGGGATATTTAGAAACAAACGTGCAATTAATCGGATGGCTTGATTCACCTGATACCTTATAAAGTTAGGAGAAAAAATGAAAATTTATACCAAACAAGGCGATGCAGGAGAAACATTTGATTTAAACGGAAAAAAATTATTTAAAGACGATCCCTTGTTTCACTTTATAGGAACTGTTGATGAACTTAATTGTTATTTAGGTTTAATTAAAGCGATGTTGTCTAACGAAGATGCCTGGCAATATGAATGGAAATCATCATGCAGTTTTTTAGAAAAAACACAAAGGCGTCTTAATAAAATAATGGCGGATGTTTGCGGAAATAAATCGCCTTCTGAAATAACAAGTGCTGACATTGCATCGCTTGAAAAAGAGATAGACAGATTATCAGGAAATATTCCAAAAACAAAAGAATTTACTCTTCCCGGATATGATATTATAGAAGCGCATATTCATATTGCAAGAACTGTAGCAAGAAGAGCAGAGCGCATGTTTTATGAAATGAAGAATACACGCAATCTTTGTCCGCAGATAAGCGCATATTTAAATCGATTGTCAGATTATTTATTCGTCCTCTCCTGTCAGGAGTCTTTGATAAACGTCAATTTCATAAATCAAATTACCGGTGTATAAATCATAAACGCGTTTTTTAAAACATAAAGGGATAGAAATCTTTTCATTTATTTTTTCTTCGCTGAATTCATCTACAATAATAATTATTCTGATAAATGAATATTTCAATGCAAGTTTTCTTGTTTCATTTTCTGTTTTAAGCCATTCAATTCTGTTTACATCAGGGGTTTGAGGCCAGATGTTGCCGATAAAAAAAGTTAAAAGCGCATTTTCATATGTGTTGTTAAAATCCGCGTTAGGCGCCATGTGCCCTCTGTCATAACCTGAATGTCTGAAATCTCTGTGATGAGGCAATGAATATCCATGTTCGGCTAACAGCTCCATAAGAATACCGCCGTCCCTATTCTGTGTAAACATAGCATAAGGACGCGTTACTCTATCTCCTTCAAGCCGCTCTTTAGTAAGTATATATTCAATTATATGAGGTCCCATATTAATTGCATCATAACAGCCTGCATAAAGAATTTCATCGTTATCATCAGAAACATTAAAATTAAAGTGCCCGTCTAAATCGCAAGCAAAAGAATAAACAGTTAAAAAAAGAAATAAAAAGAATATTACAAATCTATTTATTCTTAGCTTTGCGTTCATTGTTATGTTTTAACTAATCTCATCCAGCAATGCGCTTATTTCTGCAGGAATAGTTACTGCATTTACGCTGCGATCCATCGCGCGTGATAAAGATTCAGGAATAGGCGGCATTCCGGCAAGAGGCTCTACAGTTTCTGCAAATTTCGCAGGGTGTGCGGTACATAAAACACCTGCCGGCTCTTCGCTGCCGATCTTATTTTGTTCGCGCAGTTTATCAATACCTTTCCAGCCTACAGCGCTGTGCGGATCAAGGAAGTAGCCGGATTTTTCATGTATGCGCGAAATTGTTTCTTTTGTTTCTTTATCTTCAACATAAACGCCTGATATTATACGGCGCATTTCTTCCAATGAAAAATGCGCGCTCATACGTTCAAAGTTACTTGGCGCGCCAACATCCATCGCATTGGATAATGTCGCTTGCGAAATGCGCGCAAGGTATTCACCTGAATCAAGATAATCGGGAAATGTTTTATTAATATTAGTCGCTGCGATAAATCTTTTGATAGGCGCGCCCATCTTCATTGCATAAAGCCCTGCTGTTAAATTTCCAAAGTTTCCTGATGGAACGCAAAGCGTTATAGGCAAATGCGGATGTTTTTTGTTAATTGTAATTTGTTCTTTAACAACACGCGGTGTTGCATCTCCGTCAGGATCGATGCGTCCTGCAAAAGCTCTTCCCGCAGAAGCGGAATAATAAACAGCCTGAGGAATAAGACGGCTTATATTTATAGAGTTTGCCGATGATAAAGCCATCCGCTTTTTAAGTTCCTCATCTGCAAGAGCGGCTTTAACAAGACGCTGGCAGTCATCAAAACTTCCCTCTACTGCGATTGCGCTGATATTTTTGCCGAGACCTGCAATCTGCCGCTCTTGCAAGGGAGAGACCCGCCCCTTTGGGTATAAAACGGTAACAAAGATACCGGGCACATCAAAAAAGCCGTCCGCAACAGCGCCTCCCGTATCCCCTGATGTGGCAACTAAAATACGAAGCGGTTTATCTTCGCCTCGTCTAAGGTAAGAAAAAGCGCGCGCCATAAAACGGGCGCCGAAATCTTTGAATGCCGCTGTCGGTCCGTGAAAAAGTTCTATTGCATATCTGTCTAAAACTTCAATTAAAGGCGCATTAAATGTAAAAGAAGAGGATATAATGTCATATAACGCAGAGGAGCTTATATCAGTGTGAACGTAAGGCTTTATAGTTTCAAATGTGATATCGCAGAAATTCATCGTACCTAAAGAAGATTTTACATTTTCAGGATATAACGGTATTTCCTGCGGTATAAAAAGCCCGCCGTCTGGGGCAAGCCCTGTAAGAGCTGCTGTTGCAAAGTTTACAGCGTTATTTTTATTTCTTGTGCTATAATAAAACATGATTACCTCAATAATATAATAAATTTCTTAGTGTTATATTCTATCATAGAGTTATAATTGACATAAAGGGGTTTTACAGATAAAATATATTGGTAAGGAGAATATGTGGCTAAAGAAGAAGCGATAGAAGTAGAAGGAGTAGTAAGAGAAGCCCTTCCAAATACCATGTTTCGTGTAGAGTTGGATAATCAAAACGGGCATCTGATAATGGCTCATTTATCGGGTAAAATGCGTAAACATTATATACGTATTGTACCGGGTGATAGGGTTAAAGTAGCTCTTTCACCATATGATTTAACAAGGGGCAGAATAATTTACCGCGAACGATAGCTGTCAGTTTTATTTATAAAAATATTGATTATACTTATATATGGAGGGTTTATATGGCAGATGAAGTTACTTATATCAATGTTGCTGAAGGTATAAACAGAGTAATGAAAAACACTAAGCTTTTTTCCAAATTATTAGGTAAGTTCAAAGATGATACTAATATAAAAGATATAGAATCGGCATTTGAAAAAAATGATATTGAAAGTGCGCGTAATTCTTCTCACACTCTTAAAGGGCTTGCAGCTAACCTTGCGCTTACAGAATTGTTTAAACAAGTATTGGAACTGGAGACACAGCTTAAAGCCGGCACAATGAATAGAGCGCAGTTGGCGGTAGTTAAAAATGTTTTAACTATGACAAATTTAGAAATTGATAAGGTGATCGAACAATATGCTTGAAAATATTCCATCAGTATTAGTAGTAGATGACGCAGAAGCTAATGTATTGATTCTCGAAGAAATATTAAAAACCGATTATAAAATAATAACCGCTTACAACGGCAAAGAAGCGCTTGACGCTCTTCATTCTGCAAGTCAGCTTCCAAAGATTATTCTTTTAGATCTTATTATGCCGCAAATGAACGGACGGGAATTATTTGAAATTTTAAAAAAAGATAAAGCATATCGCCGTATCCCCGTAATTTTCATTACGGTCGAGAATGATGCAGAAAGCGATCTGCTTGATGCAGGAGCGGTTGATTTTATTAATAAACCGTTTCATCCTGAAATCGTTAAACTTCGTGTAAGAAACCAGATCGAATTAAAAAATTACAGCGACAATTTGGAAAGAATGGTTGCGGAAAAAACCGCCGAAGCGACAAAAACATTAGACAATGCTCTGCAAGGGCTTGCAAACGTAATTGAACACCGCGATTTAGAGTCCGGCGAGCATGTAAAGAGAACGCAATTATTTGTAAAAGCACTGACAGATTATTTAATAGAAACAAATTCCGTATATGCAGCGGAATTAATTAAACTACAGCCCGATATTATTATGAAATCTATGGCGCTTCATGATGTCGGTAAAATTGCCATACCGGATAGAATTCTTTTAAAACCCGGCAAGCTCGATCCTGATGAATTTGAAATTATGAAAACCCACACAACACGCGGAAAAGAAATTATCCATGAATTAGGCGATGTAAACTCTTCTCTTTATATTAAACATTGCGAAGATATTTGCTACGGTCATCATGAACGCTGGGACGGTAAAGGCTATCCGCGTCAACTGCAGGGAGAAAAAATTCCGTTAACAGCCCGTCTTGCATCATTAGCTGATGTGTATGACGCTCTTGTTTGCGCCCGTGTTTATAAAGCAGCCATGCCCTACGATGAAGCAATAAAAATAATAATAGAAGGAAAAGGAACTCAATTCGATCCTATTATTGCGGAAGCGGTTGTGCAAATACAAGGACAATTTCAAGAGATTTCGAAGAAGTACCAATAATAAATTTCTTTTTATTTATCTATCTTCTATTAGCCAGAAGTTCATCAAATCTATTTACAACCTCATCTTTCTGACGGAAACTGCTTTCCCAATCTACCGGCATACTGTTCTTCCTGATTTCTGATGTTGGTATTGAATCATACGGTGTTCTTGGGAAGTCGATTCTGACAGAATGCATCCAGCCTGATACAATTGCATTTTGCCCCGCTTCGCTTAAAAACCAATCTGCAACATCTTCTGCCGCTTTTAAATTTCTATTTGCACTCCATTGGTTATTAACAATCATTATATTAGATGGAATCATTATTGTGCCGTCTGTAGGGTAGATTACTTCTAACTTAGATCCTTTTTCCCTGCTTTGTAAAATGGATTCTTCTAAGATCATTATTACTTTGTATTCGCCTGATTCTAATTTAGATAATCCGCCTGCAGTTCCGTATTCAATATTTATATTCTGTCTGATAAGAGCGTTAAAATATTCATAACCGTATCTGTCTCTAAGAGCGATAAGCGTCGCTAATGATGATCCTGAAATACTCGGATTTCTCATTGAGATTGCCCCTCTTACGCTTGTGTTGTTTGCAAAGTCATAAAATGATGAAGGCAGCGACTCTCTTGAGTTTTTTTCAGGGTTAAATGCAAGCACCATGTTGTTGACACGTACAGGATACCAATATCCTTCAGGGTCATATTCAAAAGCAAGGTTATGCGCTTCTTTTGATAAATACGAATGCAGCATCCCGTTTCCTTTTAGTTCTAAAGAAAATGCAGGTTCTGCAACCATTAAAATATCGCAGCCAAGCCTGCCGGAAGCGCGTTCAGTTGCAACCCTGTGTATAAGGCGTCCTGTGCCGCCGTAAACAAATTCAATCGTGTATTTGGGAAATTGTTTTTTTAATTCTTTTTCCACGTTATCAATAACTTCCTGATACATAGATGTATAAATCGTTATTTTATTTTGTCCGCGATCCTTTGAACCGAAAGCAAAGGCGAGCGGAATTGCCAGAGAGAAGATAATTAAAATTAAAACACACCTTTTCATTTATTCCTCCTATTTGTTTTTAATCTGTATCAACTTGAATGATCATTAGTTCTACACGGCGGTTTCTGTTTCTTAGATCCCATTCGCTTGTTGCAGTTCTTGTGCCGCCAAAAGAGACAACAACCATTTGTTCTTCGCTTACCCCTCTTTCCCTAAGCTGCTGAGCTATTGTTTCTGCCCTCATTGCGCTTAAAGCCATAAGGTCTTCCGCTTCGCTTATGTTAATTGTAAAAGGATTGGCATGTCCTTCCAGCCTGACGCGGAAATCGGGGTTTTCTCTAAGAACTTTTGCCGTTTGTATTAAGATAAGTTCATTTAACTGCTGCGCGTCACGGTCTATACCTATATTGTATCTGCCAATATCAGGACCGAATAAAACAAACTCAATTGATGCAATTCTGATTATTTTAATAATTTCATTCGGAGCCATTGTTTTTACTATTTCTTGTGTTCTTACAATTTCTTCTCTTTGATAAATAGTTTTTTCCGGTAATGGGAATTTATAACCTGCTGTTAATGAAAACCCAAAGATGTGCGGGTATCCGCCGCGGACTAAAGGTTCTAAATGCCACCTTTTAGTTAAAGGTATTGTTATTCCTAAAGCTGCATCTCCAAGTATAGAACCGCGTGTTACAGTTACATCATCAAGAGGATTAGTTGCGCCTCTATATGCGGCAATAAGCCCTAAACCGGCTTGAAAAAAAATGTTAGTAGTGTTTTCCGGTTTTCCTAAACGCAGAAAATTCCAGCGCAGATAAACCTGCCCTTCAAAGGTTAAAATATTACTGTAGAGATTGTGTTCCGATTCGGTGCTGTAATTGATGCCGGCTTTTGCTCCCACCATTAAAACAGGCGAAAGCCAAAGTTTTGGGTCTATTACCAGCTGATAAGACATGCCTTCTACAAGGATTCCGCTTATTCCGAGCCCTCCGTCAAGTGACCAGAAATCACCGGATGGAAAGTTATATGCAGGATCATAATTTGAATCTTGTGTTTCTGAAGAACCGCGATGTTCAGCTCCAGTCTGGGCTTGTAACCCGTTTATAAAGGCAAAAAAGATAATTAGTAATAAAACAAATACTTTGTTTTTGCGCACAAACGAAGTTTGCAAGAAACCCGTTTTTGTTTTTTCATTCTTAAATTTCATTTTTTTCCTCTCCAGCAATTAGCATAAAAACGTATAACTTATTTAATTTTATACCCTAAATAGCCGAATAGTCAAATTTGTTTTGTCTTTATTTATAATTAAACTAAAATATGTTAATATTGTTATATGTGTTAAAAAACATCTTTGGATTATTTGTAATATTAAAATCTGCCCTGTTTTATTTGTATTTTTCTGCGATTTCTTTAAATTGATCTTGTAATGCTGTAAAAGCATCGGTTATAACAGGATCGAAATGTGTCCCGCGCCCTTCAATAATTATTCCGGCAGCTTTTTCATAAGATATTGCAGGTTTATAAACACGCGGGCAAACAAGGGCATCATAAACATCTGCCAATGCGGCAAGACGTGCTGTCAGCGGAATTTCATTTTCTTTTAATTGATCCGGATAACCTTTGCCGTCGTAGCGTTCATGATGGCTGTTACAGATATCCTCGCAATGTTTTAAATAGATTGATGTTTCAGCATCACCCATTTCATGGATGATCGCTTTTCCTCTTACAGCATGAGTTTTCATTATTTCATATTCATCAGGATCGAGTTTATCAGGTTTTAAAAGGATTCTATCCGGTATGGCAATTTTACCGACATCATGAAGAGCCATTGATTTTATGATTATTTCCGGCTGAAGTTTTCTTAATTCATCTGAATAAACTGAATTGTTATCTATCAAATAATCAATAAGCGCTTTTACATATAATTGTGTTCTTTTAACGTGTTCGCCCGATTCTTTGTCACGGTATTCAATGACATTTGCAAGTCCTTGCAGAGCGTTATCCAATACTTTAGAGATCATTTTTAATGTTCTGTCATAACGGTATAATTTAAAAATACGCAGCAATCTTACTAAGCGTAATAGTCTTAATAAACGGAAATCTAAAACTATAAAAGGAAGGTAAAAAGGTAAAATCGCTATTAAATCAATTAAACCCATCGGAGAAAAAATAAATCTTAAATACACAGGAAGTTTTGATAAAAAACCGTGTTTTGCTTCCGGTTTATAAGGATCGACCCACAATCGTAATAAATATTCAATAGTAAAAATAATTATCGAGAACAATTCAAAATAATAAAAAAGATTAATTAAGGTGACAGGAAGATCGATAAGAATACTTATTATAACTGCAATTATATTTAAACCAATCAAACACAGCAGAGCCTGATTAATAAAACGGCTTAGCTTGTCTTCTCTTTTCGGTTCGTTTTCTAATATAACAAAAATACGCTGCCGCAGCATGGAAAATATATTTGTGCGATACTTCATTATTTCATTTTGTATTTTATTAAGCTGGTTGTCAAGAATCGTTTTTTATCAAATATTTGCGTAAAATAATAAAAAATTCATTTATATCCAGCGGTTTTCCTACATGATCGTTCATTCCCGCATTAATACATCTTTCAATATCTTCGCGGAAAACATTCGCTGTCATAGCTATGATAGGAATCGGCTGCTGTGTGTCTCCCTTGTTGTTTTTCCTGTCCGCTTCGATTTCGCGGATTCTGCGTGTCGCTTCGTATCCGTCCATCTCCGGCATTTGTAAATCCATTAAAATCAAATCGTATGCATTTCGGTTTTTTTCAAACATTGATACAGCTTCCACTCCGTTTACAGCGCAGTCTATTTCCAGTTGTGTCGGCTGAATAAGCGCTTCAACAATCTCCCTGTTTATTTCTACATCTTCTGCTAACAGAACTTTAAATCCTTTAAAAATTTCAACATTTTCAGTTTGTGTTACTTCCGGCGCGTAGTTGCACCCGATTGATTCTGTTATTACATCTGCGATTGCAGAGGGGAATAAAGGTTTTGACAAGAACTTGTCTACCCCCGCTTTCTTTGCTTCTTCTGCAATAGTGCTCCATTCGGCGGCTGATATCATTATTACAATTGTTTTTTCCGGAACTTTAGAAGTTGCTTTTAATTCTTTTGCAAGCATTATTCCGTCCATTTCAGGCATTTTCCAATCGACAAAATAAATATTGTAAATACCGTTCTTGCCGATAAGCCCTAACGCTTCCTGTCCGCTCAATGCAGTGTCGCAGTCAGTCCCAAAACTTTGTAAAATATCTTTAAAGTAATCTAAAATTTCCTGATCATCATCAACGATCATAATGGAAACATTTTCCCAATTCACTCCGATCTCTGATAAATGCTTTACTTTCTTTTTTCCTCTTCTTGCTTTAAATGTAAAAGAGAATGATGCCCCTTTTCCGATTTCAGATTCAAGTTCAAATGAACCGCCCATAAGTTCAACGATATTTTTTGAAATTGCAAGCCCAAGACCTGTCCCGCCGAATTTGCGTGAAGTGCCTGCTTCCGCCTGATGAAACGAACGGAAAAGCAATTGCTGCTGTTCGGGGCTTATCCCTATCCCTGAATCTTTTACCGTTATGCGTATTGTATATATTTCATCCTCTTTGCTTAATAAACGCGTATCAAGCTTTATCGATCCTTCTTCCGGTGTAAATTTTACCCCGTTCCCTAAAAGATTTGTAATTACCTGCGCTAACCTTTGATCATCGCCGATTATCATTCTAGGTATGGATTTATCTATGTGTACGGTAAGTTTTTGTCTTTTTTCATCCGCTCTGAAAGAAATGATGTTAACAACACGCTGAAGCATTTTTTCAAAATCAAACTCATCATTTGTAAGCTCGAATTTATTCGCTTCTATTTTTGACATATCAAGAACATCATTAATTACACCTAACAAATGATGTGATGCATTCTCTATTTTTTCAAAACAATAATCCTTGCGCGGCAAATCATCGGCGTTTTTTCCTATAACTGTCATGCCGATTATTGCATTTAATGGAGTGCGTATTTCATGCGACATATTTGAAAGGAAAACGCCTTTTGCTTCTGATGCTGCGGTTGCCTGCGTAAGTGCGGTTTTTAACTTGTCATTATAAATTTTTCGCAGAATTGCGCCTGATATTACACTTCCCATTGTAGTGATAAAAGACATTTCTATCGGAAGCCATGTGCGTTTGGTATAACACTGTTCCGCGCTTAATACCCCCCAAAGATGACCTTCTGCATAAAGCGGCGCGCTCAAGACCGACATAATATTTACAGTGGAGAGTAAATTTAAATGATGAGCGTTTGTTACATCATCGCATATTAATAATTCAGATACACCGTCATCAGGCAGATGCTCCTTGAATACATTTGATATAATTGAAAAAGTATCATTGAGCGGGAGAGCTTCCATAGAGGTATTTTCCGCAATATATTTATACACTAAAGAAGAGTGTTTTTGCTCATAATCAATATTAAAAATCATTAATCTTGATATATTTAAAAAATCTCCTACTTTTTTTAGAGCATCATTTATTAATATTTCTGTATCTACTGTTGATACAAAACTTTTTGTTATTTCTGAAATTAATTCCTGCTGTTTTAGGCGGGTTTTTAAAAGTTCGCCTTGTTCATGCAGATTTGCAGACATATTTTTTATTTCTCTTAGATCGTATAAGAATCCCAGCCCGATAAATTCATCTTCATCCTGTACATGAGTCAATGTAAGTTCGCAGGGGACAGATTCTCCTTTTGCTGTTTGATGAGGCCACTGTGTTTTTACGGTTTCGCCGTCTATTGCACGGTTAGTAATTTTATACGCTTCTTCAAGAGCGTTCCGTCCGTCAGGCAAGAACTCAGGGGAAAAATCTTCGTAGAAACGGCTTGCTATGTGCTCTTTTGTTGAGTCAAATAATTTTAAAAGAGCGGGGTTACAGTCGATAACTCTGGGAGTGCTGTCAAAGATTGCCATACCAATCGGCATGGAGTCGATTATCGCTTTATTTAAACGCGCCGCCTTTAAAATCTTTTCTTCCATGCTTTTCATGTTGCGAAGGTCATATACAAATGCAAGACCTGTAAATTCATTTTCGTTTTCAATACAGGTAACGGTTAGCTCGCATGGTATTATTTCGTTTTCCAATGTGCGGTGTGACCAATCAAGGGTGATCGTTTCACCTTGCATTGCGCGTTTCATTAAATCAAAAGCTCTTTCTTTGGTTTTTTGCCCGTTAGGCTGGTACTCTGTCGAAAATTCAAAAAAATTGTCTATATAATATTGCTTTGTGGTATTTAATATTTTTAATACTGCGTCATTGCAATCAATAATACGTATTTTTTCATCAAAAATTGTTAGCCCGAACGGAGCGGCTTTAAGAACTGCCTGATTAAACAAAGTGGCTTTGCTGATTTTTCTTCCCATCTCGGCATTTTCACTTTCTAAAGCCTTAAAAGCCTCGATAAAGTTATCATTTTTATCCATCTTTCCGTCCTTTAACACTTATTAATAAATTATAACATTTATTTATTACATGGTAAATCAAATCTATATATTAAAGATAATACTTTTTTAAAGAGAAAATCAGTATTTTTTTTACTTTTTTTAAAATTTAATAATGATTTAAAAACAACCTTATTTTTCTCTTATAAAAATAATAGAACTAAACAATGCTGTTAGAGGCATTGCAAATAAAATTCCAAGACTGCCTGCCATTGCTTGTAAGATTTCAACCGCAATCATTTCGCTGTTAAAAATTCCCAAAAGTGAATTTGAGTAAATACTTAAAAGAAGAACAACTGTTAATGAGCTTCCTATGTACGCCAGTATTAACGTGTCTGCCATACTTCCCATAATATCGCGTCCTATTGTTATACCTGAAGTAAATAATTCTTTAAGAGAAATTGTTTTTGCTTTTTCTTTTATTTCCCATAACGATGATGAAATTGATATTGAAACATCCATTACAGCCCCCATCGCTCCGATAATAATGCCTGCAAAGACTATCGCCTTAAGATTTAATTGAAGGTCTCCCGGAAGATTAATTAAATAGCGGGAATGTTCGTCTATTAATCCTGTTAAGTACAGGGCTTTATCCATTATAAGAGTGATTATACCTGAAATGATAACTCCGCCTGTACATCCTGCAATTGAAGCGAGAGATTTTTTATTGTAACCGATAACAATTAAATTCACCATCATTATAATGAATATGCAGATAATTACCGACATTAAATAAATATTTTTTCCGGAAAGTATTGATGGGACAAAAACTGCAAAAATTGCGATACAGGTAAAACTAAGTGAAATAATTGTGTTAACCCCTTTTTTGCCTCCAAAAAGTATAAGAAAGAATACAAATACCAATCCTAAAATAATGAGCGTATTTATCCGTAAATATCCGCCGAAAAACCATCCTACTTCGTTGTTAACTAAAAGAACTCTATCGCCTTTAGCAACTTCTTTGGAATTATCTATTAACATCGGGCTGAAACTTTGTTCCGCTGTTATTAGCTGTCCTTTTCTGTTTCCTGTTGTTACTTTCGCTTCAAAAATTATTTTTTTTCCGGGCATCATGTAAGATAAATCGTCATAATGCTCATCTTCATTATAATCATCAAGAAAATCAAAATTTTGATCAATATGTTCTATTACTCTTTCGATTTTTGCTCTTACAACTTCATATGACGGATTTTGAAAACTTATCATGCCGTTAACCGCAATTTTATTCCCGATAATTAAAAGTAATATTGAGACAGCAATCGTTATTAAATATGGTATTTTTATCCGCAGCATTTTTTTATTGTTTTTAACCTCACTTTTTTTTATCTTTTATATTGTACTATGTATTCCATTTTTTTGATATTAAATGTGAAATATATGTTTAAAAATCAACATATTTTTTTTAAATTAGGAGACAATATGAAAATCGGACTAAAACTTGTAGTAATTATTTCGGCTGTAAATTTAGTTTGTTTCGGCGGTTTGACCATCGCTTCGATTTCGTTTTCTTCAAGCGCGATCACATCTTTAGCCGATCAAAATGCAGCAAACATTACCTCAGTAACGGCAGGCGCTGTTAAAGCGTATCTGGAAGTACCCCTTGATGAAATTCGAGTTTTAGCTTGGGCTTTAAACGATCTGGATAAAGTTGTCGCGGTTGAAGAACGGCGCAATATGGTTAATTTTATACTTGAAAACTTCATTAAACAAAGCGCCTTTCTCGGAATCTGGGCGATTTATGAGCCCGATGCTCTTGACGGCAGGGACGCGCAATTTGCCAATACTGAGGGAAGCGACGAAACGGGAAGGTTTATCAGTTATTGGACCAGAAAAAACGGCGTTGCAGTTTTAAGCGCTGCTTCTTCAGGATATGCAAATCAACATTATTACTTAAACCCGCTCAGGACGGGCAAAGAATCAATCATTGATCCTTACTACGATACTATAGGCGGGAAAAGGACGATGATTACCACCGCCGCCTCCCCGATCAGAAGCGGGGAAAAAATAATCGGCGTTATCGGAATAGACCTGGCATTGAACGAAGTAGACAAAATGATAGAATCAATCAAGCCCTTTGGAAACGGGTTTTCAGGAGTATTCACGAATACCGGTTATATAGTCGGACACCCCGACCCAAACCGGCTGGGGAAAAATGCGCGTGACACAGAAAAGGACATGGTAGGCGACGCTCTCAGTGACATGATGGACGCGATAACCAAAGGTAAGGAAATGGTCCGTGTCGTACAAGGTACAACCGGCGGGCAAATGATGCTGGTACTTGAACCTGTTTTATTAGGGCGTACCGGTACAACATGGACTGCCGCCTCTATAATCCCGGAAGATACGGTAATGAAACCTGTAAACACAATGATGACGTTTTTAATTATTCTAAGTATTGTAATTCTTGCCCTTATTACGGTTATTATTTTGATTGTAGCGCAATCCATTACAGCTCCCATTAAATCTATGGAGAAAATATTTGAATTTATCGGTAACGGAGATTTTACCCACGTTATAGAAATAAAAACCAATGATGAAATCGGGAATATAGGGCGCTCTCTTAATGTCACCTTAGACAAAATAAAGAAATTGATTTTTCATATCAAAGAGGAATCAAAAGATCTTGCTAACATCGGCGGCGAACTTGCAACTAACATGACTGAAACAGCGGCGGCGGTTAACGAAATCACCGCTAATATTCAAAGCATTAAGGGAAGGGCTATTAATCAAAGCGCGAGCGTTTCTGAAACAAACGCAACTATGGAGCAGATGACAGTTAATATCAGCAAATTAAACACTCAAGTTGAAAAACAAACGCTCTCTGTAGCGCAATCTTCTTCAGCGGTTGAACAGATGCTTGCAAATATACAATCTGTTACTTCCACACTTAAGAAGAACATGGATAATGTTAACCAGCTTGAATCGGCTTCCGAAGTAGGGCGCACCGGCTTACAGGATGTAGCGCAGGATATTAAGGAGATTGCGCACGATTCGGAGGGCTTACTGGAAATTAACTCTGTGATGGAAAATATCGCAAGCCAGACTAATCTTCTTTCAATGAACGCCGCGATAGAAGCCGCTCATGCAGGGGAAGCGGGAAAAGGTTTTGCCGTTGTTGCCGATGAAATCCGCAAACTTGCAGAAAATTCAAGCGTGCAATCAAAAACAATCAGTACTGTTTTAAAGAAGATAAAAGAATCAATTGATAAGATTACTAAATCAACAGAAAATGTTCTGCAAAGGTTTGAAGCGATTGACAAGCACATTAAAACTGTCGCTGATCAGGAAGAAAATATCCGTAACGCAATGGAAGAACAAGGGCAGGGAAGCAAACAGATATTGGAAGCGATTGGAAACCTTAACGATATTACAAGGCAAGTAAAAGGCGAATCGGAAGAAATGCACGAGGGTTCAAGGGAAGTTATACAGGAAGGAAAGAACCTTGAAATTATTACTCAGGAAATAACAGGCGGTATGAACGAAATGAGTTCCGGAGCGGATCAAATTAATATCGCAGTACACCGCGTAAATGATTTAAGTGTAACAAACCATGAAAAAATCGATTTATTACTGAAGGAAGTTTCGATTTTTAAAGTAGAGTAGTTTAATTAAAAGATTTTTATATACTGTGATCGGTGTTGAAGCCGGTCACAGTTTTTTTTGTAAAAATAGCCGCTTGTTATGTCAAAGCAAGCTTCGGCAGCTCCGAAAACCCACCGATACGATAATCAGGCTTTACCGGAAAATAGCACTTGAAACATCTTTAAAAATGTAGTAGATTCCATTCAAGAGAGGTTTCTTTGGTTTTGACCGCAGGAAGCGGCTGGAGCCGGAAGCCAAAACTCCAAAAAACCGCCTTTTAAGGAGGACACATGAACGTTTCCAATTTCCTTAATGACTACCCCCCCCCCCCCCCCCCCGCTAAAACCTGAAAAATTACTGTTTACCCTTTTTTTTACGATTTTCTTTTCTCTGCTTTTTACAACGTGTGACGGTGATATAGGTCTTGGTTCCTTTGTTCCTGCCATATCAAAACCCAAATATCAGGTAATCTCAGGCATTTTAACCAAAATTCAACCTAATAAGCTGGAATATACCCACGGCGACAAGCTCGACCTTAGAGGGCTTGTGGTAACGATTTTCTTCGATTACGGAGATGATCCTGTGGATGTAGCCTTTGATGACTTCGCGGAATGGGGTATATGGACAAGCCCCGAGCATGGTGACAGATTGGCGCGTTTGGACAGCCATGGCGCGAATGTTTTAATATCGGTAATGTCTGCGGGTCTGGATTTGGACAGCGAAGATGACGACGAAGAGATGCAGGCAGTTACAAAATTTTTGACGGTTAATAAAGGGAATCCTGCTATACAATGGCCTGAGGGCTTGGAAGTGTCTTTTTTCCAGACTCTTTCGCATATCAATATGGATTACAAATATGTTGACGCTAACGATGTGTCGGGCGTGTTTTCCTGGGATATTCCGAATACTCCTCTGGGAGAATGGGGTAGAAAATCTCACACTTTAATATTTACTCCTGATGACAGCGCAAATTACAATTCTGTTGCAAGCAGTCTGGAAGTAGAATCGCATTTTATGGAGATGGTATGGATTGAGCCGGGAACCTTTCTTATGGGAAGCCCTGAAGATGAAATAGGTCGTTCTGATGATGAACTCCTGCATACGGTAACGCTTACAAAGGGTTTTTACATGGGTAAGTATGTGGTAACGCAGGAACAGTACGAAAAGGTAATGGGTACAAATCCGAGTTATTATAAAGGAACTTCTGAAAGTATTGGTCTGCCTGTCGAGTGTGTATCATGGTACGATGCTATTTCGTTCTGCAACAAGCTGAGCATGATGGAAGGTTTAAGCCCCGTATACTTTTATAACGGAAGTCCAAATCCCGATAACTGGCCAAATAACAATTTTGACTGGGGCAAGTTGGGCACATGCAGTTGGACGGCTAACGGCTACCGCCTGCCTACAGAGGCGCAGTGGGAATATGCCTGCCGCGCGGGAACGACAACGGCATTTAACACCGGAATAAATTATTTCACCGATAACGGCTGGTGGTGGGGGAATTCAAACGTTATGCAGGAGGTCGGATTAAAACCTCCAAATAAATGGGGTTTATACGATATGCACGGAAATGTATCTGAATGGTGCTGGGACAGAAGAGGTGATACTTTTTACAAAGAAGGGCAAATTGATCCGCAAAACGATAATATAGATGAGGTATCTTACAACAGTATTTACCGCATAGTACGAGGCGGGAACTATTACTCATATCCTGAATCTGCCCTCCGTTCAGCAAAGCGGGAACCGTTAGAAGTTTACAGTCAAAATACATCCCTCAGCTTTCGCGTTATCCGCTATTAAAGGAGAAAAATATGAAAACTAAAATAAAAATAATTTGTTTATTAGCTTTGTTATCGGCAATCGCTGTCGTTCTTATTTCATGCGAAGAGCCGGAAGATGAAAAACCGCCCGTAGCCCACAGCCACGAATGGGGTGAATGGATTATAAAAGAAGAACCTACAGGTACAGAAAGCGGAGAAGAAATCAGGAGATGTCTTGCCGCTAACTGCAGAGGAATAGAAAGAAAAGAAATTCCCGCATTGGGCAGCGAAACAGGTCCTTTTTCTTTTATGCTGATAAACGGCGGTACAGCGTATTCTGTCGCCAGAGGAACATTAACAGATTCTGTTGTAGTAATCCCTGAAATACACGAAGGTTTGCCTGTAACAACGATAAGAAATAACGCTTTTTTATCGTTCAAAACCATGACAAGCGTATCGATACCGCAAAGCATAACAAACATAGGCAAGAGGGCGTTTTATAACTGCGCTAATCTTACAAGCGTTACAATACCGGCTGGCGTTACGAGCATAGGCGAAAACGCGTTCTACGGCTGTACAAGCCTTACAGGTATTAATGCAGATAACGATAACCAAAATTATGTTAGTTTAGATGGAATCCTTTACGACAAACCAATAACAGGTATTATACATATACCTGCTGTCCTTAGCGCAGATATAACTATTCCTTTCGGCATAACGGAAATAAGCGAAAGAGCTTTTTACGATCAGAAAGCGTTAACAGGCGTTACAATCGGAAACAGCGTTGCAAGTATAGGCGCTGAAGCTTTCGCAAACTGCATAAATCTTGAAAGCGTTACATTGGCGGACAGCGTAACGACACTTGGCAATGGAGTGTTTTCAAGCTGCACAAGCCTTACGAATATTACAATACCTGATAACGTAACTGTTATAGGCGACAACGCATTCTACCACTGCGCTAACCTTACAAGCGTAACGATGGGCAGCGGTGTAACCGTTATAGGAAATAACGCGTTCAAAAACTGCGAAAATCTTGAGAGTATCGAAATACCTGACAGCGTAACAAGCATAGGAAACGGAGCGTTTAATAATTGCACAAATCTTTTGAATATTACGATAGGAGATAATGTAACAAGTATCGGCGCTTCCGCTTTTTTGGGCTGCTCTGGATTAACCGGCGTTACGCTTGGAGAAAAGGTAGAATTAATCGGTAATTTTGCCTTTGGCGAATGTACGAGTCTTTTGGCTGTTACAATACCCGCAAGCGTTACAGATATAGGAGCTTCTGCGTTTCAGAATTGTCAAAGTTTATCAGGCAGTATCACTATAAAAGGAAATGTAATAAATATAGGCGACGGAGCGTTTAGGGACTGCGTAAATTTAAAAGATGTAATTATCGAAAACGGAGTTAAAAGCATAGGCTCAAGCGCGTTTAATAATTGCGCAGCTCTTGCAAATGTTACAATACCCAACAGCGTTACGAGCATAGGTTATTTGGCGTTCAATGAGTGTGTAAGCCTGAAGAGTATCACAATACCGCAAAACGTTACGAGTATAGGCTATATGGCGTTTTATAGATGTTCAGGTTTAACAGGCAGCGTAGTATTACCCGGCGGCATAACGGAAATTAGCGATTCATTATTCAACGGCTGTACAGGTTTAACGGCTGTCACGATAGGAGACAGCGTAACAACTGTAGGCTCAGGCGCTTTCAGTAATTGCACAAACCTTAAGAATGTAACAATAGGCAGCAGTGTAAATAAAATAGGCGATTTGGCTTTTAATAACTGCACCAGCTTAACTGATATTACAATATCGGGCAATGTTAAGGACATTGGAGATCACGCATTCAGAGACTGCACCACCCTGAAAAACATTACTATTGTGAACGGCGTAACAAACATAGGCGCCAGCGCGTTCAGGAATTGTACTAGTCTGAATAATATTACATTACCTGCCAGCGTAAAAATTATCGGCGATTACGCGTTTTTTGGCTGTACCGGTTTTGCAAATTTTACAATACCAAACGGCGTAGAAATCATAGGTGAAAGAGCGTTTCAGGGATGTACCGGTTTAACAAACAGTATAACGATAGGCAGCGGCGTAAAGACCATAGGCGACAGAGCGTTTATTAATGTACCTTTAAAAAATATTGTTATACCCGACAGCGTAACAACTATCGGAGACGGCGCGTTCTATAATTGCACAAACCTTGAAAATGTAACAATGGGAAGCGGAGTAAAGACCATAGGCAGCCAGGCGTTTTATCAGTGTTCTAAATTGACAGGCATTGTTATACCTGACAGCGTGATTACTATAGAAAGCAACGCATTCTATAAGTGCTCTGGATTGACAAGCGCTGTGATAGGCAGCGGTGTAAAGACCATAGGCGACTTTGCGTTTCGAGAGTGTTCTAAATTGACAGGCATTGTTATACCTAATAGCGTAATAATTATCGGAACTGGCGCGTTCCTAGATTGCTCTGGATTTACAAGCGCTGTGATAGGCAGCAGTGTAAAAACAATAGATGTTGGCGCGTTCCAAAGTTGCTCTAAATTGACAAGCATTGTTATACCCGGCAGTGTGGTAACAATAAGCAGCAACGCGTTCGGATATTGCTCCGCTCTTATCAGCGTTGCTTTTGAAAGTTTAATTTCAGAGGACAATTTTAGCCAATACGATGCATTCAACGGAGATCTGAGAGCCAAGTATTTAGCTCACGGCGGAGGTATAGGAACGTATACAAGAGCGAATGGCTCGTCGAATACATGGACTAAGAAGTAGGGGGGGAGGGAATTCCCGTAATTTTTATTGACAAGATTGCAATTTTAAGTTAAATTTTAAACATCCTTAAAAGAGGATCGCCACTAAATGAGGCGGCTTTGTGGCCTCATTCTACCGAACCCGGTTTTGCTTTTGCAAGGTCGGGTGATTTTTTTTAGTAATCAACGATTTCAATTCATTATAGGTCCATATATACAATTCGCCGGTTGCTTCAAAAAAACAAATGAATCTACCTTCGTCATAACGATTCTTTAACACGCCGGCTATTTTAGCTTTTACACTTTTTACCGGAATATCAGATAAAAGACGGATAAATACAGAGTGTTTTTTAATGATCGAACAATTTTGCAATAATATTGCGCCTTGTTTATAGCCATATCTAAATTTCCCGCCTAATGTTTCTCTTGTTCCCGAAATTGTTTTCATTTCCATTACTTCGCCGTCTAGTATTAAATCAGCACATTTTTTAAATTTTTCTCCTTTAATTTCTATATCCGGCAGAAAAAAAGCAATGCTTCCTCTTATTGTTAAAATCCTTACTTGTGCCATTTCCTTTTCCCATTTTTCCGGTTCTCTCATTTCTTGAGGTAAACGGCTTTTGGCTACCCAAATGTTGGGTTCTGTGGGTATCCATTCTTCATCGGGAAATAATAAACTTGCCAGTTCGAAACAACTATCCCAGAGTTCTTTTTCCAATCATAGGCTCATGGTTTTACAAGTTATTTGTCTTGTGTTTAAGCTCTGAATTATTCCAAAGCAGCCAAAATTTTGTTTTGGGGTCTTTTTACAAGTTTAACCTTTTGAGTAAAAAAATACAAGTTCGCGGTTTTATTTGTGGTAGGAGTTTTTTAATAATATTAGAGCAAGCGCTAAATATCTTCAGCCGTTTCTTTTTGAATAAGTTTGGTAACAAATTCAGATGGGGTTTGGTGCGCGGACTTGGCGCGAGCGTCAAGGATATGGATTGTATCTATCTTATTATATATGATTTCCAGCAGATTGCCGTTAAGATCAGTTTTAAGTAAATTACAATCAAGGCGCACGCAAACCTCTGCTTATATACATTGCAGGAGTTCCACTAATTTTTATTGACAAGATTGCAATTTTAAGCAGGCTCTAAAAGACATAATAAAAGAGAATATGAAGAAATTTGTTCAGTTAGCCAAAATAGTGATTGACGCTTGATTGACAAATACACTGATATTGAACACAATATCAGTGTATTTGTGAGGTATCATTTTGGTTGATCAAACAATAGTAGAACAATTACTTTCTCACGGAAAAGGAATGTTTTCTGCCGTTCAAGCGGTAGAAGCGGAATTAAACCGCCAGCAGTTGTCCGATTTTGTGAAATCTGGCGTACTGGAACGGAACTTGCATGAAATGCAAAACATGCGCCAACACTACAGGATGCAGCTGAATAAAGAACAATTTATCTTGATATGATTAATTTGTTTTATGCGTCATTTATTCCCGGTTTACAGAATTTAATTGCGGAAGTAATTAAAGAACGATTGCCTGATGCAAAAATTTTAAAACTTCTTGACGGTGCTGTTCTTTTTGAAACCGAAACAAGTTACGATAAACTTAACTTTTTTTGTTTTAATAATATTTTCGCTGTTATAAATATTATGGAAGAACAGAAAAGAAGCGATAATGTTTTAGAAAAGCATATAAAAACATTTATAAATGGCGGCTGTAATTTTAATGAAGATGTAATAATCAATAACAGTAAAAATTTTAAAACATTTAGAATTGTTGTTTCAAATGAAAATACTCCGTCAGCAATTGAAGAAAAATTGAGATTGGAAGCAGAAAGATACATAACAAAACTTTCCGGTTTAAAAGTTAACCGCAGTTTGCCGGATACCGAGTTTTGGTTTTTATACCGAACAGAAAGAAGTAAAACTGATAATGAAAACCCGCTTAATAATTTTTCTATTTTTATGAAACGCCTTACCTTACGCTCTTCATGGGAAAAAACTCTTCATAAAGGTGAACTTCCGCCCCCTTTAGCATGGGTTTTATGCCGTCTTGCAAATTTAACTCATGGCGATACGGTACTTGATCCATTCTGCGGTTACGGTTCAATCCCGCAAGAGGCGGTAAAACATTTTCACGTAACAAAATTTATAGCTTGTGACAACAACAAGGAAGCCGCTCTTTTTTCTGAACAGAGGTTCAGTAAACGCAAAAAAGGAGAGTTTACCCTGCACGGGTGCGATTTCTGCGAACTGCTTTCTAAAATTGAAGAAAAAAGCATAGATGTGATTGTAACCGACCCTCCATGGGGACACTTCGGTGTTTCTGAAGAAGCGCGCAATGAAAAAGGAATAGAAAACAATGACCAAAGAGATTTTCTTTTTAAAATGTTTGAAGTTTTTGGCAAGCTGCTCAAAGACGGCGGGAGGGCAGCGGTGTTATATGCTAATGATGATCGATTATTAAAGGCAGCGCCTCCTTGTTTTAAATTGAAGGGGAAAATGCCTGTTTTATTATCCGGTAAAAAGGCGGTTATTTATTCGTTTTTATTTACCGCAGAGAACACAGAGTGAACTATTTAATAAAATA